>Ga0209092_10001491_pt1 | contig 22687 bp, 12 predicted proteins | sample FraStrMetagenome_FD_187446 | JGI IMG/M metagenome (GOLD analysis project Ga0209092, IMG submission 187446) | Marine eukaryotic phytoplankton communities from Arctic Ocean - Fram Strait ARC3M Metagenome (SPAdes) (version 2) | ecosystem: Environmental > Aquatic > Marine > Oceanic | place: Fram... | reverse complement strand
TATGAAAAAATCAATAGAGATATAAACATAAAAAATCAAATTTTTATTTATTTCTATTGACAATCCCGTAATTCTGTGCTATAATAAGATTATAACTTTTAAATAGGAGATTGTTATGGATCACAAATTATCAAATCAAGCAGTCGGAGCTATTATGATGGCTCTGCAAAAATCATTAATCGAACAATCAGACATTGTTCCCGTCTTAAGAGAATTTAACGTTCAAGTTGATGACTCTGGTCAACTAGTTGTCATGAACCCTCCAACGTTTGAGGTTCCAACAACCGTCAAGGTCGACAAAGATGCCTAGATACACTTACAAGTGTTCTGACTGCGAAGAGGTATTTGACGTCGTTCATGGTATGAATGATGAACATTTTACGTGTGGTTTTTGTACATCAAGAAACATTCATAAAGTGCCTCAAATGCCTCATGTAGCTCGCAAGCAAGCCTCAAAGGGTGGTAAGGTAGGCGATGAAGTAAAGCGTGCCATAGAAGAGAATAGAGCCCTTCTGAAGGAAGAACGAAAGATAAGAGTGGAGTTGCCCGATGACAATTAGTTTATGGTTGGGAATAGCATTCTCTGTTTCAGCTGTGGTTAATGGAATTCTAATTTGGTTCTCTCGAGAACAATCTAGAGAATTGCTAACAATAGCTGACAACTCTGAAGACCTGCTGGAGTTGGTGGTTGGATTTAAAAACCACATCAAAGCAGTTTATGAGCTCGACTCATTTTATGGTGATGAAACACTGAAATCACTGATGGACCACGCCGGATCCCTGTCTGTCATCCTTGAAGAACAATATGGTGATATTGCATCACTATCAGAACCGGTCGAATACGAAGAATCTGGAGAAGAAGATGCCACGCAAGAGAACGAAAAAGAAAAACATGTACTTTACGCAGGTACACGAAGACGCGATAGTTAATTATTGCTCAATTGAATGTTTTAAGACGAAAGAAAAATTATATAGAGACTTGATTCAACCTGTGTTTTCACAAATGGTTGACAAGATTGTCTTCACTTATCGCTTTACAAGTCTACCTGACATTGATGACTTGCGAGATGAGTGCAAGGTTTACTTGACTACAATCCTTGGTAAGTTCGACCCTGCAAAGGGCTCGAAGGCATTCTCCTACTTCTCTGTTGTTACCAAGAATTGGTTTATTCACAAGGTCAAGAAGCACAAGAAGAAACTCGAAAGAGAAGTTCCTCTAGCAATAGCTGAATTGGATCCCGACATGCACTTCGTAGACAAAGGTGAAACCTTCCAAGATAAAAAAATACGCCAAGAAATGATGGTGAATCTAAAGGTTGAAATGGCATCTTGGAAGGTTGACTTTCAGAAAGAGAAGGAAAAAAAGGTTTATGATGCCGTAATGATGTTGTTTGATTCTGCTGAAGATATCGAAATCTTTAATAAGAAAGCTATTTATCTATATCTTAGAGAGTTGACGGGGATGTCAACCAAACAGATCGTCTCACAACTCAATAAAATGAGAAAGAGATACAGAGACTTTAGAGAAGAATGGGATAACGGCGAAATCTAACGAAGGACTAATTAGTTTTATGAGCAGCGAAAAACATATAGAACAAGCAATCAAGAACATCGACGAAGATCGAGAAACAACTCGAGAACTCCTTGATGATGCAATGCGACACTTAGCACAGGATCCTTCGAAACATAGGGATCTTGGTCTAATTTTGGCAAAATATGTTGAAACGCTTCAAAGATCAAACGAACAACTCGTGAAACTTTGTGGTCTAATGGCTAAAAATGAAAAGTCTGATGAGTTGACAGACAAGGATTATTCTCAAATCTTTGATCAAATACAAAACTCGGAAGACAATAAGAATGACGACTGAATCACAAAGCCAGCTACTAAAGCCATCAGATAGGAATGAGTATCGCGTCGAAAAGGTCCAAGACCTTTTAAACAAATCTCCGACACCAGATACTTTTGAAGCATTTGTTTACACTAACCATAGCACAGAGGAACCAGCAACAACTGGTCCAATCTTCTGTAGAGTGTTTAGTCCATCATTCCACGACGCTGGTAGCACTAATCCAATTGACGCCAAGTCTCGTCAAGAGTATAATTCTGCAATCCAAGCCTGCGTGCAGGGAACAGTAAGATCTGATCACCCAAACGCAGAATCCCTCACGAATGGCTCGATTTGGATATGTAAGAAGGAGGGAGCATTGGTGACCCTTATCTCTCTTAAGCAAGGGTCCTCTTTTTCTTTTGACGACGCATCTGGTGGCGTTACCGGTAAGGCTGGTGGTGCCATGGCTGCGTTCGTTGGTAAAGCTAAGAAGCCTGTTTTAAAAGTTACCAGAACGGCAGGAGCAGAGATTCAATTGATAGCAAGATCAGATTTGCAAGCCCAATTAGATAAATATTCCCACTTTAAGAATTTCTTCGATGAGTTCAGAAAGCGACTTAAGGAAACCGCCTTTACTGGAACAACCATCCAAGTTAACTCCTTGTTCAGAAATGGCCCTATGCAAGCAAGCGCTATGATTGGCGGTCGATTTAATGGATCCGCATCTTCCTTAGCTGGTTTTAGAAGGTGGTTCATGAATACTTATACTCAAGGAGGAAAAACCGTCGTTGGTCCAAAAAAAGTCATTTTCGGCACTGAGTGGCGAAGCGTAGCAAAATTACAAAAAGCACTTGGTGACCAATACACAAAGCAGATTGAAGCCGGCTGGCACAAGAATGGCTCTGGACATTCTACTCTAAAGGCGATGGACATTAATACAAACCAGCAACCTTATGAAAATGTCATTATAATGTTGGAAGTCCTAAAGGATATGAAATCTGCCGGTTGGGTCAAGGGCTACAATTGGGAACAAGTGTGGGATCACAAGAAGGGCAACCCAGAGGTTGGTCTTAAAATAAGGAGAGAAAGAGGAGTGTTTGCACCAGCAGAACACATTCATCTAAGTGTAACAGCAGAACCGGAGACAGCAGTCCATGCAGCATCGTAAAATTAAAGTAAAAATGACAGAGGCCTATAACGCCCTCGTCCATTCAAATCGCAAAGATATCTCAGAGTTTTTAGAAGCACAAAAAGATAGGCTTCCGGCACGATCTGGGCTATTCCTAACGGATGACGATGAGAAGCTACCAGCATTCTCACCAGCACCATGTGAAAAGGTTTTTAGCAGAAAGTCAGTAATCGTCGATGAGACAACAGGTGAGACAGCCAAAGCAGGCGCTCGAATCGTGCTTACTAAAGATAACTATGGTGCTCGATCTACCGGCCTTGGCGGAGCGGGCGGAACCAAGTGTGAAGCTATTGACATCGTTGCAGGACAGCTTTCGGCGTCTGAAGAGATTCGAACATCGTCCACGAAGTCTAGAGCAAACTTTGCTGAGGATGGCGCTAGAATCTATCTCACGGAACGTGGGAACATCAATCATTACTTCGCAACAGAAAACTCTGACAAACTCACAGCAGTTTCGGACAGCTTAAAGTCCGGAATTGGAATCAAAGCCGATCATACACTTATAATAGGTCGAGAGAGAGTTAGAATTCTGGCTGGTCTTGCAAAATTCAATGGCAAAGAAAGGCTAGTAACGGGATCAGACAAGGTAACCGCTAAAATCGAAATCGGAGCAATTACTGAAAACGATTACCAACCAGCCGTTCGTGGTGAAAATCTAGTCAACTATCTTTACGTAATGAAGGATTTTGTCGATACACTAGCTGGCAAGGTAGATGAAATGGAACACCAGATGGCTCTATATAGAATTGCTTTAGCAGGACACGTCCACATCGTAGCTGTTGCAGGACCGTCAACACCATCGCCCACAGCAGTAACCGAAGGGCTGAAGGGTGTTAGAAAGATTTTTGCTCAAAAGCTTGAGGGGATCGTTGAAGAGTTCCACAAAGGAAAAACCGAAAGGCAATTCTTGGGAACCAAAGATGGGGCAATGAAAGGCGTTCCAAGCGACTACATCTTAAGCAACACTGTATTTATAGGAAGGTAACATGTCAGAAAATTTCGAACAATTTCAACCAAAGGTTTGTGGTGGCATACCGGAACCATTGCCGCTGAAGAAACTATGCCCAGCTTGCACACCAAACAAATCTTTTATCGCTCCTGATTGGAGACAGATTCCTGAAGAAGCCTATTTGGATGAAGCTGCATGTGAATACAAGATTTGCGTAACAATCAACAATGAAGGCAACTCGTTCACAGCAGCAGAGTTTCGAGATGCTGTAGGTTCTAATAAGTATCCCACAAGAGATCATTTATTCCGATCCTTTGTCCAACCAGCAATACGACTGATCCTTCAAGACACAGATAAATTAATAGCCCAACAAATCATTTGCGCAACTCACAACGGTCCAGCATTTGCAGGAAGAGTTGCAAACGAGTTATTGCAACAATATGACAACTTTGATGGCATCTACATGGACCTCAAGGATGATCCTCTCGGAGAAGCGAAAGACTGCCCAGATCTTGTTACAAACACTGTTTTTGGAGCAACATCATTCGACCCCGAAGAACCCCTATCGTTTACCCAGTTTGTACTTCAAAACATTTCAAACGAAGTGAAGAACCCATTTGCTCTCGAGCTTTACGCAAGAGCGATTGATTTCGACATAGACCCAATGCAGAACTTGCTTAAGGTTTTGGTTTCAATCCCCGCTTTCATTCTAGATTCTGTTCCAGATAACCCAACAAGTGGAGAGATTCAGGAATCCGCCGAGACAACGAAAGGAGAGGTTGAAATAGATGTTAAGAAATTCTACAGCCAAATCTTCAGACTAAAAGCATCATTAATGGCATATGCAACATATCAGTCTTACTTCTATCAGACTCAAGATGGGTTTTTGAAATTCAAAGAAAGCGGTAGTGATTATTATGCCTCTTCGTTTTCGAGCAAGATTGACACATTCTATGATGACCTCAAAGCAGAGGCAAACAATAAAAACAAGCCTCGCAAAAAACGATGGAACATTCGATCAAACATTCCAAGTGTGATAGTGAAGAATGCCGACAAGATTCGCATCACATTTATGGACGGCGAAAATGGAAATCCTTATCGAATCAAGCGAGTCGATGCTAAAGTAGAAGGTTGTGAATATCAACGCATCTGTGGTCGAAACAGTAAGTTTGCAAAGAAGTATAGCTTGAAGCCAACGATAATGAATTACATTGCAAAGATAAACGAAATAGACATTGCTCTCAAAGCGCGCGAATCCTACCCATGGCTCGACTTCTTGGTTAAGTTTACTTATCCACTTTTGGTCGTAGACTATGGAACGCTCAATGAAGAGTCCATCAAAGATTCTCTAGGGGAATGCGTCGCAGATAATATCCAAGACTTCGGCGGAGAATTAAAGGATTACATCCTAAATGAAGCTCTGAGCTTGGTCCAAGCAATTGCTTATGAGTTCAACTCGAAAGAGTCATGTAAAGATCTTCTTGCTGATCCCGAGATTGAGAAGAAGTATTTTAGCGCAAGATTAACAACAGGTTTCGAAGCCAGGGATAAAGTTGAGGAAAGACAAGATTCAATTTCCGATGACCCCGATAAACTAAGAGCAGAGCTTCATTCGCTAACTATGGAAATCCCAGCTCAAATTCTAACGGAAATCAAAGAGGTCCAATCTGAATTGGAGAAACTAAGAGAGAATGAAGAAGAGTTCCAATTCGCTACAAACACTGGTAAAGTGGCAAAGATTGAAAGACAAATAAAGACTCTTGAAACAAAAAAACTAGAAATAAGACTCCAAGCGAAGAGAATCCAGTCCAAGTTGCGGACGATTCAATCCGAAGATGGCCCAACTCAACAAAGAGAAAAAGAAAGAAACCAACGAGACAGCGCCGCCAAACGGGCTCGAGAATCTGCCAAAAACAAGAAAAATCCTTATTGGAAAGAGGCAAAAAAACTCGCACTTGAAGAATTGAAACATCAAGACGGAATCTTGTCTCAACTAGTTGACATAGAAATCTTTATGAATTCTGGTGAGATCACATCACCAAAAGCAAATGACAAGGCAAAAGCGGCTCCGGAGGACCTCTTAAAGAGAGCGACCATGTGTGGCATCAAGTCTCTAACGATAGGTGCAATCCAGTGTCTATTCTCAGGTGTAACACAAGAAGCAGCTTTCAAGAAGATCGTCGAATCGGCTTTAAAAGCTATGGATATTGATGTCATGGGCTTCTTCGTCCAAGGGTTACCACCAGCAAAGCAATCGGAACTTCGAGAGATGGCGAAAAAGAAGTGGGCAGACATGCCAATGCCATGGGAAGAAGGTTTTACGGCCGGCGGGTCGCAAGATGCAAATCCTTATTTGTCGTATTTGAACCAAGATGGAGAAATGACAAACAACTTAGCCTCCCTTAAGGATAAATTAAATACAGACTTAGCTGACTTCGGGAATCAAATTGTAGAAAAGCAAGCGCGCATAGAAGAAGAGACATCATTTTTGGAAATGGATACTGCAGTGAGAGATTTGGTTTCAAACGAGGAAGACGGTAATTTTGACCAAAATGTGAAAGGTGGTATTTACAGACTAAGAGCTGAAATTCAACAACTTGAGATCGCTCAAAACGACATCCAAAAACAACTCGAAAAATTTAAAGAAGAAGACTTCTCGAAACTCCCACCAGAACGGCAACAAGAACTTATCGCAGCTCAAACAAATGCCCAAGGGACTCTAGGCACAGCACTGGGAGATATTCAAGCTGAGTTAATCGACATGTACATTGAGAACATGATGGATGTCGTTGGAATTGATGAGTTAATGTCTCACCTTGATCGATTCCCCGGTGGACAATTAGTCCAGCGCTATCTCAATCAGGTTGGATGTGCCTTTCAGGGGCTCCACAATCCTCCTGTAAAGTCTTTTCTCTCGACCCTATCGTTTGACCCTTGTGGCGATGGTAACACCCCCATAAGCTTTCCTGAGAAGATGAGAGACTTTAATTTCAGAGATTTAAAGCCTTGGAAAAAAGATTTCCTTGCAATCTTACGCAACAAATTCGTTGCCAAACTTGAAACAGTCTTGACACAAATTTTGGTTCGAATGATCCTCAAATTGATAAAGACAGTTGATGATGCTCTATGTAAAGGCATAAACGCTGCAGGGCAATTCGCAGCAGGACTTTTGACCGGTAATAACCAAGGCCTCGACGAAGCGGTAAAAGACGCTTTCTGTCCGAATGCTGATAGCGACCTTGACAAAATCAAGGAAAACCTTTTCAACAACGCTCTTGGTAAAGGCGGTGGCGGACTTCAAGCTCCGAACACTGGGGCATATGACTGTCTATTTCAAACAATGAATGCAACAATGTCAAAACAAGAAGTCATCAATCTCTTGACAAACACTCCATCAAACATGGATTCAAACGTTATAACAAAAATGTCGCAACTCGTCAATTCCCGATGCCCTGACCTAGCTGGAGTTCTTGGAGATCCTGAAGATATTAAGGACTGCTTTGGATCAATGCAAAAATTCATCCCACCAGAACTTCGAAAATTCCTAAAAGAACAATCAAACCTAGTACCCGAAGGTCCAATTTTTGATTCAATCTGCTTAAGTCAATCAGAGCTCGATCAATGGAATGAAGATAGGAGATCAATCTATATTAGTAATGGACTTGACGGTGAAACCGCTCAAGAGCTCGTAGATAAAGCTAATGAACGTGCACTTAATGACCTAGGCACTGTGTCTGACATGCTTCAAAAAGGCCCTGAAGGGCTATTGGCGGAAGCGATAGAGGACCTTTTCAAACAATCTGATCCTGCATGTGAAACTGATCCATCGGCCATTGTTTTAGAAGATGAAGATCTTGCAGCTGAGAAGCTTGACATGTTGAGTAATTTTTTCAAAACAATCGAAAAGAAGTTTATCTCAGATCTCATAAGAGGAAGGCACTCGATTCTAGGTAACATTCTCGTTGACACTTATGGAAATAGACTTAATAAGCACAACAGGAGAGCGGGACAACCCTTCATCCGTCCAAATTATGTAGATAATGAAGAAATGCTCCAGAGACGAAAAGATAGTTGGCCATTTCAGGTTGACTTCAAAATTCCAGTGATTGGTACAGACTTTGGCTTCCCCTATGATTTGGATAGGATGCGTGGAGAAAACCCCGAAACAGTCGGCGGCCGTTTGATGCAAAAAATGCAGAGCATGAACATTAAGTATGACTCAAAAGCCAAAAATACAATCGTCATGAGTTTCAAAGACATCGAAGATGATCCCGACTATGAAAGCAAGCTCATTTACCGTGTTCTCCCAAGGCGCAACCCAACCCATCTTATAAAAGTTGATGAAACCTTCCACCGCAAGATGTCAAAAGAAGAGAAACAGAAACTCGGACTTGAAGGAGTTGATTTTGGAGCTATTGAGAGTCCGAACTCAAGCCGCTTTAAGATTAAAGATTTATCTGCTCAAGACATGACAAGTGAGATTGACTATAGCATCTTTAAAGAACACTTTAATGTCGAGACGGTTTTGTTCCGAAACTTCCTCATGAAGAAGGCAAATGTTATCATGGGCAACTCGACTCTCGATAAGATCGAGAAGATCACTGACGCGTGGAATCTTAAAGCTTTGAATTTTGTGAAAGAATCAATTATTAAAAAGCCGAATGGTAAGACTCCTGTTGGATTTCGCTTTGGCGCTGATGATGAACAAAAAGTAACATTTAGAGATATGCTCTATGTGAACCCTGAATCCGACCCCAAAGACATGACAACTTGGTACTATAACAAGTTCCCATGGGACAAGGTGTTGGGCAAATCCGCAACGGAACACCCTAGGGTGCACTTTTTGGACCCTGCTATTCATGGAGGTGCTTATTTATTTCCTAAGATTTACGTTGAACCTGCATCCTATAGTGGTTGGATGGGAATGATGAAAACATTTATCCCAGAAGTGGAAGTTTGTGAAGATGTCGACAATGGTTTTTTGCAGATACACAACATCGCAAAGAGAGCTAAGAAAGTTGAAGGCTCGTTACCAATAGATAAGCGTCTATCTCAAGCGCCTGAGTGTCGTTTCGAAGTCCCTTATGATAGACAGTTGACACCCGCCAATCATGGAATATTGGAAGGGGTCCTAATGGCAACTTTGAGAACTTATGGAACACAGTTTATCCTGAGGACTATGCCAATTTTAGGATCTTTAAGGTTGTCTCTAGAAAACTATGATGACTCATTGTTTCGGATGATGTCCGAAAAGATGGAGCAAGAATTTATAGGCGAAGAAGGTGTTTGGGACATCAACATGGTTAAGTCATACACTTACTATTTGCTTTTTATCGAACAGTGCGTCCAAGTTGCACAGAGACAAATCAAAGATGGGCTACTAGAAGAGACTCCGGAAATGACAGAGGCTCTGCAAAAATTAAACAGAGTTCAGATGGATTTTCCTAAAGAAACGAAAAGTCCAAGAGGACTCGAGATGACCATCAAAGGAGCGGCGATAATAGGCCACAATGCAGATTGGGAAGAATATTTTAATAAATTTGAACCATCCGAGTATAGAAAGAGGTTGAAGCGGATGTTACCTCACCGCAGAAGAATGGCGATGAAAGTTGCAGCTATTCACGATTCGAAACAACATGCCCAAGTTTTTCTAGATGCATTAATGAGAAAAGAAATGTCTGGAATGACAAATAGAATAAACCAAAATATGAGACCATTGCCTCATGTTTGGAACATTAAGAAATATGCTTTATCTAAAAAAGGAATTATAAGCTTGTCAAGCATTAAGGCCGGACAATCCGATGTTGAAGTTGAAATTGTTAAAGGTGCATCAAGACCTGCATATGGATCTGTTATTGATTGCCCAACAAGTGGAAACAGCTCATCACCGGCTTCGATACTACCAATCCCAAAACAAGGCGCAATGTTTCTCGAGAAGTACGTCAGAACAATCTCAAAAGATGACCACGAACAAGTGATGACCGTCAAAGAATTCAAGCAACTTATAACAAGTCCAGGACGATTTGACGAGAACTCAAAACTATCTGATTATTTTGGAAATGCCACAGTTTTAAATGGCAAGTTCTACGGCACGATTGGTGTTAAGTTTGGGGTAAGATTGATCTATGTCCCGCACGAGTCTCTTGGGATCTCATCTAATCTTGATGATTCGAAGGAAAGGCTCGGAAAAGTCGGATCTCGGCATCATATCTCCTTTACTCATTACGAACATGACGTTCTAGATAAAGCCATTAAGGACATCGATTTTGATGATGAAAACATGGGAGAAGATCTCAAGTGCTACGTTGATAATCTCGTGGAGACCGATGATTTTAAATTTGTGTTCGAGACTATCATCAAGACAACAACATTCTCATCTTTGTTTGCAATCTACTCCTACTACAACTTTTTTGAATCAATCGGCTTGGGCCCTAACGAAGTCGAAGAGGATCGGCAAGACAAAATTAAGAATAAATGGAAGAGAAAAGTTTTTGATAGTGTAAAGAGAACACTCAAGAGGCAATTTAGATCAACCTATCGCTCAGATGATGATGAATTTGAAGGTAATAAGCAAGAGAGACGTAAATTCGATGCGAAATGGGTGGGCAATTTATTACCAGACTCTTATATAGGAATAGATGGTGGTGTTCGTTGGTGGCAATCTGTGAGAATCGTAAGCGTCAAACCATTCGGAATAGACGGTGAAGACTGTCTTAACGATTTTCAAAAACTTTTCAAGGATTAAAACTATGTCAATTTCAATTATTTTTCCGCTGGAGTTTCTTCCTGATGCAGTCCCAAACCCTAGGCTTGGCATTGAAGGTAGATACTCTGTCAGCACTAGCGCCATGGGCGTTGGATCTTATGCAGATTGGAGCCAAAGCGATGCAATCAAGCAGAATCTCAAAATGCTTCTATTGACTAGAGCAGGTGAATATGTCATGGATGCTAACTATGGCATCGGTCTTCAGGATTATCTATTCTTACAAGAACAAGAGATTGACACTGGTAATTTAGAGTCCATAATTAGGACACAGGCCGAATCTTACATGCCCTACATGACAATCTCGGATTTACAGGTCACTCTTGAACCAATAAACTCAATGATGAGAATAAGAATAGAATTCTTTTATAATGAGCTAACAATTCCTGAAGTTTTTGAACTTGAAGTTATTTAGGTCAAACTATTTAGTCTTTGTAGAGGGGCCATAAATGTCAAAACAAAAGAAAACACCAATAAAATACACCAGCAGAGACTTTGATTCGATTAAATCAGACATCGTTGAACATGCTAAGAGATTCTATCCAGAACAATGGAAGGACTTCACAAAGGGAACTATCAACTCGTTACTAGTTGATTCTGTTGCTTATGTTGGAGATGTTCTATCTTACTATCTCGATTACCAAGTAAATGAATCTTTCATGGATTCGGCAATTGAATTCAACAACATTCGCAAACATGCTAGGTCTATGGGCTTTAAGTTCGCAGGTTCAGCAAATTCTTACGGATTCATATCGATGTTTGTTCTCGTTCCTTCAAACCCAGCAGGAACAGCTCCCGACTTTAATTACATGCCAATACTTCAGAAAGGATCTTCGTTCACATCAACTGCTGGAGGTGTCTTTACGTTGACTGAGGATGTTTCATTCGATAATCCAATGAATGATATGGTGGCAGCAAAATTCGACTCCTCGAACGGACAGACAACGCACTTTGCGATTAAAGCTGTTGGGCAAATTGTCTCTGGTGTATTCTCAAGAATCACGGTAGACTTAACAAGTTCAACATTTGAGAAGTTCAAAAAGATCCGAATAGGAGATTCAACTTATAGTGAAGTCATTTCAGTTACAGATTCTGATGGAAACACATATTATGAAGTAGACAATCTTTCGCAAGAGGTTGTGTTTAAAGAAACAACGAACCGCGAAGCATCTACTGAAGGTGTAAGGAGCATTTTAAAGCCCTTCGTAGCCACTAGACGCTTTGTTTTGGAGCAAGATGACACTGGAACCTACCTACAATTTGGGTTCGGTTCAGAGGACTCTGAGGCTGAAGAGATCGCTGACCCTGCAAAGGTCTTTCTCGAGATGCATGGAAAGAACTACATCTCTTCTCAAACATTTGACCCATCTAGACTTATTGGAACTACCAAGCTTGGAGTCGCTCCATCTGGAACCACATTGACCGTCATCGCTAAAGCAAACACCACAGACCTTTCGAGCGCTGGAGCAAACAGTGTTACCTCAGTTGGAACTGCAAGAATGAAGTTTCCATCGGAAATCAACTTAATAAGCTCAAAGAAGAGTGCCGTTGTTAGTTCTCTCGAGATCACGAACGAAGAACCCATCATAGGTTCAGCCGAGAGAATGACAAACGAAGAATTAAAACAAAGAGCAAAAAGCTACTATGCAAGTCAAGGCCGAGCAGTTACTCGACAAGACTATGAGTCTCTTATCTACAGCATGCCCAACAAGTTTGGAATCATCAAGCGTGTAAGTGTCGTAAACGACCCATCAGCTACCAATCGCAGAATGGCAATCTACATCACATCCGAAGGTAGCACTGGTAAGCTTGCAAGTGCAAACGACAGACTAAAACAGAATATCAAGAATTGGTTATCACAATATAAATCTCTCAATGATGTTATTGACATTTATGATGCTAAGATTGTGAATTTCGGAATAGACTTTAAGGTCTCTGTTGACCCACAGTTTTCGAACGAAAACATTTTATCCCGATGCAACACCGCAATCCGCAACTATTTCTCGAATCAATCTTACATCGGAGAGCCACTTTATATCACAAGACTCTACGCAATCCTCTCAAAGGTCGACGGTGTAGCAGATGTAAAGAAAGTTAGAGTTTACCAAAAGACTGGTGGAAACTATTCGATGGTTCGAATGAACTTCAAAGAAGCGATGTCTCAAGATGGAACATTTATTAAAACACCGAAGAATGTGATTATGGAATTAAAGTTCCCAACAACTGACGTGAAAGGAGTATTGATCAGATGATTAGACGTTATAATGCGACAAAAGACAACACAATCACCAATGCTTTCCGCGAAAGCTTTGCCACAAGTGGCAGCGATGCAAACATGGGAGCCTCCGACATCCTCGAGGTTTTCTCAATCTATGGACAAGTTCTTGATGAGAACGATGCTTATTCTCTCGAAGAAGCTCGAATCCTTATTGAGTTCGATATCACCCAAATTACAGCAGACATTGCAGCAGGAACTCTAGACGACGGCGCACAGTTCTACCTTAGACTATTCAATGCAGAGCATGGCAGAACATTGCCGATGAATTTTGAACTTGAAGTCATTCCTGTTGAACAAGCGTGGGAAGAGGGAACAGGCTTAGACATGGAAAGCTACATGGACCTTACTTATGGCAAGGGATCTAGCTGGAACGAAAGCGGCGCAGGCGCTGACTGGACTACAAACTTGGGAGGTGGTGTCTTAAGCGGAACTCCTGTCACAGCAGAATTTGACGAAGGCTACGAAGATCTATTGGTAAACATAACCGCCTTTGTGACCGCATGGCGAAATGCTCCTGCAACAAACTTCGGTCTTATTGTAAAGCTCCCAGCAACAGCTACCGCAGAGACTCGTTCATACTACACAAAGATGTTTTATGCTCGAGGGACAAGTAACTTCTTCAAGAAGCCTGTTATCGAAGCACGATGGGACTCTCAAACAACTGATCATCGAAAATCGTTTCTGTCTGGTGTTGCTAATAACATTTACCTTTACAATGAAGTCCGAGGTCAATTGACCAGTCTAACACCAGGTCCAATAACCGTTTCTCTTTATGAAACTCTTGGCGGAGCTGCAATTGTGACAGGTGCACCGCCCACCGAAGTCTCAACAGGCGTTTACAAGGCCATAGTGACCCCTACAACGTCTGCTAGCACTCTCTATGACGTTTGGTCCAACAACGCTGTTGAAGTCGTTACAGGCTCAATTACGGTCCTCTCACAAGATCCTTCTGGAATACCTTCCGTAAGCGATCTCGTTGTTTCTACTCTCAACAATCAAGATGTCCATTCAGCGGGTCAAACCTCTCGCTTCTATTTTTACATCAGAGAGAAAGATTGGTCTCCAAACATTCACACTGTGGCAGCATCGAGACCAGATTCAAAGGTGTATGACAACCTTAAATTTAAAATATCCAAAGTCGTTACAGATGAAGTTATCTTCGACTACAACATGACTGACGGATCAACCACACTATCCTATGACTCAAACGGGAACTTTTTCGATCTTGACATTAGTATGTTAGAGCCTAATTATGTTTACGAAATCAAGTTAGCTCTATTTAATGTAATGACCAAGAGTTATCAAGAGCTCCCTTTTAAGCATAGATTTAGAGTGGTAAACAATGAGTATTAAAGATTTATTCGGAAAGACTTCACCTAGCCTCGAAGAAACCGTCCAAGACGTCGAGAGCGTCGCATTTGTAGAAAACAAGACATCAGCAGACCAAACCTATCATCCACAGATTGATTTCTCAGATCCTGAGAATTTCGTCTATTATGGCTCAGCTGAGCTTTACTACGAGGCTGCTATTCGACGAATCTACGAAGACTATCCCTATGATGGTTCGAAAGCTGAACAGATTGAGTTTGAAGAGAAAGCTTCTGCTTTAGAACGCTGGGTCTTCGAGAACAAGTATCCAAAGACAACTGGACATGTCAAGCTTGGTACAACTGCAAACTTAGGCGGCCTATCTGGAATCTATAGGGCGACAACAGTACCAGAATACATTAGAGTCTGGGGAGGCTTGCATACCAACGAGGCTGCATCGAGTCTAAGTGAACACGTTGCAACGTCTGCTAAATACGACAACGACAATAATAGAAATCAAAACTGGAACTGTGACTTCACCAGCGGAGCAACAGTTGAGTTTTGGATGAAAAAAGATTCCACAACTGCGAATGAGGCTGAGGTCATTTTGGATCTGTGGAATGGAAGCACCACATCTACAAACTCTAGAATGATTATCGAATTTATAGATTTTTCTAATCCCTATATTCGACTATCTTTACAAAAAGACACATCAATCGAACAGAAACTAATTGATATTTCTAGCCACTATAGTGATTCGACTTGGATGCATTTTGCATTTTCATTGATAAAAGAAGATTCAGTCCTTCAACTTAGAGTGTATGTTAATGGGGTAATTATTTCTACTCCTATTCCATTTTCTAACACTTTTGAGTTCGAGGGAAAAATGGACGCATTCCTAGGAGCACTACAAACCAGCATAGGTGGATTTGGCACAACAGGCTCTGGTAAGTTTCAAGGCTATTTGGACGAGTTCCGATTTTGGAAGACCAAGAGAACATCTCGACAAATCAAGTTAAACTGGTTCGATGCCATCGGCGGAGGAGCCAACACAGACGATGCAACATCAGACCTCGGCGTTTACCTCAAATTCAACGAAGGTATCGTTGGAACCAATGCCGCAGACTCTGTTGTCCTTGATTATTCCGGACGCTTAGCAAATGGTGTGTGGGTCGGTTATGAAAGCACCAATCTCGCTCGCTCAACAGATAGTGCAATGGAATCACTAGGTTACACCGAAACTCCATCACCAATTATTTATAAAGAACACTCATCCGTCTCAGCGCTAATTTCCGAGATGCAAACATCCGGATCTGTTTATGACGCAGACCGTGGACAATCATTCTTCCGCTCAATGCCTGCATGGCTTCAAGAGGAGGACAATGGTAACTTACGACTGTTCTCTCAAATCCTAGCCTCTTACATGGACACTCTTCACGTTCAAATCAAAGAATTAACAGAACTAAAGACTAAGCGCTACCCGATGGAAGGCGTTAAAGCCTCGACCATGGCAGCAGATCTCTTGAAAGACAAGGGGTTCATGATTTCGACAATGTTCGAAAGCGATGAGGTTTATGAGAAACTATCTGCTATCAACCTTCAAGATACACAGTTCGAGACTGAACTTCATGAAATCAAGAACATCATCTACACAAACATTTACAACAATCTCGAGAAGATCTACAAGACGAAAGGGACTGAAGGTTCTATTCGCAATCTCATCCGTTGCTATGGTATCGACGATGAGTTAATAAAGCTTAATCTCTACACCGATGGTGGAGTCCAATACTTCACTGACAAGTCTCGAGAAACATCTGTTAAAAAGAAATACGTTAATTTCAATGACCCAACTCGCTTTGAAGCAAGCATTTATCAAATTGCATCATCGACGAACCCCAACTCATTCATTTCAAGCGCCGTAGATGCCTCTAGAAACGCTTTTACAATGGAAGCGGACATAGTAGTGCCCTACAAGAAAGAAATAGACGAGAAGGGCTATTTTGCCACTCCATTCCTATCCTCTTCAATTATGGGATTTCATGAAGCAAATGCAAATCCTGCTATTTTCACATGGGGAACTCAAAACCTATCTGTTTATCTTGTTCGAGATTCTCTAAACTCTCGACATGCCAAGTTTGTAATGCGCGATATTCTCGGAACGATTAATGAAGAGTCCGATTACATTTATGACATCTACGAAAATGAGCACTACAATGTTGCTTTACGAATCAGACCACAGACTTATCCATATGCTGGTGGGGTTACGAACACTACTCCGAGTTACGATGTAGAACTCTACGCCGTCACGACCAATTTTGGCGAGATTGAAAATGAAGTCATTTTAAGTAAAACAATCTCAAATGCAGCTGGTCTAGCATTGATGAATGCATCCAAACGCGTCTATGTTGGCGCACACACTGAGGACTTCACTGGTGCAATCCAACAAGAGACAGATCTACAAATTGGCGGTGTGAGAGCATGGCTCGACTATCTTGGCAATGACGAGATCCTTCAACACAACAAAGATGTTTTGAATTATGGAATGCGATCATCTATTGACGGGTCAAATCTCTATCTCATTGATGACGTTCAAATTCCATCACAGGATCTCACGATCTTCAATTGGGATTTTGACACAATAACAGCAACAGATAGTTCTGGTGAGTTTATCGTTGAAGACATTACATCAGGATCAGCAGACAGGATCTATGGCTGGATTGATGACGTCATTCGCCGAGAGCACAAAGCTAAAGGCTCTGATTTCGCTTCTAGCGACTCTTCAATTATTGACTATGAGTTCATCCAAGCTTACAAGAAACAGCTTCCAGAGAGCGCTTATGACGCTCAGAGCATCTATATTAAGGGAGATCAAGAGATCAACTTCTCAGATGACGATGATGTAAGCGACAATCTATTCATTATGGAGAAGTCTCCAGCATCGTTGATCTCAGAAGAGATGCTAAAATCATTCTCGACAACTTTGGAATTTGCAAACTTGTTCATGAGGCCAATAGAGAGATTCCGCGTTGAATACAAGGACTTAGCAAGAGCAAGACAATTATTCTTCGAGAGAGTCGAAAGCGACATGGACTTTGACCGCTTCTTTGAGTACTTCAAGTGGATCGATTCAAGTATTTCATCAATGGTAAATCAACTTGTTCCAATGTCCGCAAACTTTGCCGGTGGAATTGTTGATGTTATCGAGCCTCACATTCTCGAGAGAGACAAGTATCAACGACAAGTTGGGCTCTTAAGCACGATTACATCTACAGAAGCCTCTATCAGAGGAGCTCAAGAGTTGAAGTATAACTGGAGGGTTGGACATGCTCCACTTCCGGCCGTCCCTGGTGATCCAATACCAGACAACGAAAACTGCTTATGGCAGAAAGAACGTAGAGAAAACGACATAGTCGAAGAAGAAGCAATCCGTCAAGTGCTTGTAACTCAAAATGCATTGACAGCATCAAACCCGATCAACCTATCTGGAAGTAACGGAGTTTACAGTGGTAACACTTATGCCACTCGCAGATTGTCGAGACCCTATACAATAGATATCGGATTCAGTAACTCTATTCATGGTGGAATCAACTACTCCATCAACAAAGACCGCGACATGATCACTCCTCAAATCGCGGTTGGTAACTCATCGACACAAGGAACCCCAGAAAACATTGTGTTAATTGGAGCTAACGGCGGAAACGGAACGATTGCGAAACCTACATGCATCGATGAGTCTGGACCATCAGAATTGGTAAAGTATAAATATGATGGCCACGTCATTCTCGGTAAAGAGACGACTTTGGTAACACTAAAGCCAAAGAGTGACTCAAGCCAATATCTTTATAAGCAAAAGATTTCTAAGATGTTTCCCGGAAACATTGTTTCTTCCAGCGTTGACACAGGCTATTCTTCCCAAATCAACAAGGATCCTGCCCTTGGTGGATACTCTATAGGTTTTGACATCGTTAATCTCCACTCTGACACAACCGACATTACAAATGAGATTTCAATTCAAGGTCCATTCACTCACACTCACATCGGTGGTCGACAATCAAGACACATTCACTACATGGAAGGGTTTGACCAAACTCTTGGAAAAATACCAAACATTGCAGACAGACCTGAAGCTTGGAACATTTACATCGCTGAACTTGATTCAACGGAAACGACCGTAGACCCAGCAGATGTTCACCCTGCAGATGGTGCGATTGGTATTACAACACCTGACTATTCTGTTGGAACGCTTGATTCGGATCAGCAAAAAGCGACACTTTATCGTGAAGAACGAGCAAAGCGTCCCGTAAACATCAAGAACATTCAGACAATTATCGGCACTGGCCCTCATGGAAATTACCAACATGAGTACGAAGTGTTCTCAACATTCGGAGACCAAGGTTATTTCTTGAAGAGAGCCGCCAACCTATTGCCTGACGCAATCTCGCAAGAGTTACTTCAGACTACAAACTACTCAACCTTAGTTGCCCAATCCACAGGACTTCTTGGGAACTTGCAACTAAATGCACCGGATGGTGTGATAAGTAACAGATTCACTTCCGGAACTCCCGCAACCATGACGATCACCACAGTGTCCGAAGCCACTCTCACATCAAACCCTACCAGTCATGATCGTAGATTTACTTTAACCGACGCCAATGGTGCAATAACAACGTTTAAAATTAATGTGAACTCTTCGCATACTGGTAACTCTACTACATACTCTCCCGGCATAGAAACTACTTTATTTATCGGTGGTCTAACCACACAAACACAGATTCGAGATACAATTGCAGTTAAGATTAATGCTATGAGCCCACCGAGTTTCACTGCTGCCATCGTCGGAAGCACCCTAAACAAGGTTCTCATAACTCAGAACACTGTTGGAACCACCGGAAATACAGGGATTGCTTTTCCAAATGGATCTATTCACTTTGGTTTTTCTGGTCCCAATTCGTTTCAAGGTGGATCTTACGGAGTCAACGACAAACCAACACAAGACAGATCTACTGGATCTGCTCACGTAATCAGAACCCGATTCTCTGCCCCTGGTGGTTCCGAAGTTAACTCATCTGGTTACCTTGATGTTGCAACCCAACAATACTCTGTTTATAATTCGATAAACTTCAGAAACCTTTCCGTAACAGGAGACAGTTCTGGTGAGGCCGGAGCGATTCGAGTCAACTCCTACGCTAGCAGAAGAGAGGGTTTGAGAACTTCGAGAGCAAGACATCAGGGTCAATTTGGCATCGACTCTCAACATGGAGTAATAAGTGCAACAGATTATATCTCAGAAGCTTCATTTCACAAGCAACATAGGAATGGAACAAAAGTTGAAAACCGAACTGATTTTACTAAAATATCACTCGCCGCAAAGATGCTTATTGTGACAGTAAAAGAGTCAGACCTTACTTCGCCCACCGGTATTGGCACCAGCGATAATCATAGATTCACATTGACAGATTCAAACGGAGTCACGACAGCATTCAGAATTTCTGCTGGTCAGAGCATTACCGTAAACAATGTACCATACGCACCTGGATCAACAACTACTTTTGGTCTAGTCTTTATCACCAATGATCGAGCAGGTATGCGAGATCAGCTTGTAGTCAAAATTAATGCTATGAACCCACCAAGTTTCACAGCGACACCAATTGGAGACAACGTACTTGTGACTCAAAACACACCAGGTGCAGTTGGTAATACGGAAATTACTTTTCCAGATGGAGCTATTAAGCTTGGATTCATTTCATCCACTCCATCGGGACCACAGAATTTTTTCTCACTGGGAATGAATGGCACACCAGTAAGATACGACAACATGCACTTCAACACTCCAATTCCTGGTTCAGACTTTCAATACTCTTGGATTAGCGCCGCAATTAGTGGATCAAATTGGGAAGCAGACCAAGATGTCCTAACTTATGCTCCAAAGAATGGAATGATAAGCTCATCGGTTGGATATCACGAAGCACTAATATTCCCTGCAGTGTCTGACATGGAGCTAGATGACTGTAGTCAAAACCCGATTGCACAATTGACAATGAACTGGGGCAATGTTGGGCAGTTTTCTTCTGATAGTAATTTTACCTTGACGGTCGCGACAACTTCGACCAATGGAACTATTTTGAATCAAGCAGACTTCAATACACTAGCCCTAAATCACACCAATGTAGGGTGCAGTTTGGCTGAGGGCTTATTTAGTATGGTTATAAATGGCCAACCTAAGAACTATGAAGAGTCTCCAAGTTTGCCTACATTATTTTTCAACCCATTGCACACAACAGTTTTTGACATTTCATCAATTCGATCTGGCTACACTGATCAGATAATTATGACTTTGGATAGTGCTAGTGAGCTTGAGCCGAACCTTACAGCATCGGTAATAAGAAAAGTTAGAACACTCGGTGTCGTTGAGGCAACGTTTTACGTAAACCAAACTATAAATCTAGTTCCTTTTGCGACTACACCAGTTTCTGGGCAATTGACTATCGCCGAAGCCAATGAGGTCACATTCTCTAGAGTCATTGAGAACATAATTTGCACTGATATGGTGCATGGCCTTAACGACGGCACCAATTACACGGAATACACCAGTCCAGCTCCTTGGGCTTCGCTGACAACGCTTTACTATTCTAACGGAACCAACACTGTGATTCAATCTACAGTCTCTGTTTGCAGCAATGTTATAACGGATTCCATTGATGTAACTTTTGTAGATGCAACAATCACTACTCCGACTCTAGTCAGCAATGTGACTTTCTATGATGACGATGGCTCTGGTGGACGAACGACAATAACAGCAGAAAGCAAAACAACAACGGTAGTTCCGGGAAGCTCTTCGCCGGGAGCAAATCAAGTTTCTGAAGCAGAAGCAAACTTAACAACATTTGGCTATGTGGCATCTTCTCACTTGGCAGACAATATCGGCGGATTAGAATTCGAACTTTTAGAAAGAGATGTGTTGGCTGGAACGAGTCAGACTTTTGGTCCACAAGCAACAGTTCCATCTTCGTTTAGTCAGATTTACTATTCATCAAACTCTAGTGATCAAGTAATCCTTACTCTGACATCTAGATCAACTTCTGGTCTTGTCGTTGAAGATCCTTCCACTATTATCTTCAACAATGCTACGCTTGACAACACTACCTTGGTGTCTAACGCTAGTTATCCAAACTGGAGTTATTCAGCATCTTCAAGAACAACCAAGACTGTAACTGCTGACGCAACCATAACTCTTGTAGCAGATGGAACAAGCACTGGAACATCTCAAAATAAAATAAATGAAACTGAGGCAAACAATAACCTCTCATTCTCATCTGTCGGCACGAACATGCCTTGTGGAACTTCAGCCTCTTATCAAATTTACATCAGTGAAAACGGTGCGACCGAAGTCTTCCATGGAACAGATCCAAACAACAGACCAAATGTTGAATATTCTGCTGGTGACACAATTGCCTATCGCGTCACTGTTAGTCAATGCACAGATGCTTTCGGAAACCCATACACTGACGAGATAACAATAACTCTTCAAGATGCAGCAACAGTATCTGGACCATGATTTTCTAAAAGTTTTCTGGTCAACAAATGAATAAAAGAGACTAATTAGGGCAAAAAAGGATGTGAAATGTCAACTTTTAAAGATTTGGTCGGATTAAATTACGGCATTTATGACCCAACTGCGGATGATGCAGGGACTATGAACTCGGATGGAATCGAAGGTAACTACATTGGCTATAATCTCACCGGCGCCCTCGGCTACATCGAAGGATCAACTCCAAATCCAAACATAACACCCCTCGTTCGGCACCAACAGCAATCTACAATGGTCCTCTTGAGTTTGCATAGAAATGGATCTTATGGTTACCCTACATGGAAGCAAATCCGATCGGCTGATAACCCTTTGATGAGACATCAAAGGAAATCAAACATTTTCACATATGTCGAAGAGCACAACGGAAGGTTTGGCCAATTTCAATCTTTCACAGAACCAGTTGTAACAGATTCTTACAAGCCAATTTCTCTAATAGGGGATGTCAAGGTTTATGATGAAAACTTAAATGTGTTCCAAAATCGATCGGTTGAGCTAAAAACATCATTCGGGAATGAGACGGCTTTCTTTGCAAACTCAAAAGTCAACGACTATTTTGAAACAATCGCTGAAACAGACGAGAACTACGAGCAACTCAAAGAGCTTTACTTGGATGGTGGACTTGAAGATGAGGGTTCTCCAATTGATTCTTTCAACATGTTTGTCTACCGCCAATCAATTTATCCAAAACAGCAATACGCTTATTTAGATCAGACGAGAAGTAGAAAATTTTACGTCAACACTTATTGGAGATCGAATAGACTTGATCTAACAGAGGAAAATGTT
>Ga0209092_10001489_pt1 | contig 22709 bp, 15 predicted proteins | sample FraStrMetagenome_FD_187446 | JGI IMG/M metagenome (GOLD analysis project Ga0209092, IMG submission 187446) | Marine eukaryotic phytoplankton communities from Arctic Ocean - Fram Strait ARC3M Metagenome (SPAdes) (version 2) | ecosystem: Environmental > Aquatic > Marine > Oceanic | place: Fram... | reverse complement strand
TATGTATTTTAATACATGTACATTTCCGGTGAATGTGCAACAATGACACGACCAAAATATCTTTACGATAAGTAATGGGAAATATATATGGTTTTATAAATTTGTGAAATTGTCATTTATCGGGGGAAAATTTGAAATGAGGATGAAAAATGTTGAAAATTACTTATAGAGGATGTCATAAGTAGACAGAGATATAAAATGTCGATTCAAAAGTGGTGTTTTTGTGATTTTAGCAACAAAAATTGGTGTTTTCGTGATTTTTCTCTAATCGAAACTAAAGCACGAATTTCCGTTGACAAAGACTTATCATAATTTCGAACATATAACGGCGCCCAATTAAGGTAGACAGTTCTTGTATATTTGTAAGCGTGTGCATGTCAATATTCATGTATTAAAAATACATGTATTAATATTAATACATATGTAAATGTAGTGTGGTGTATGGTTCCCAAACATCGCGTCATTGCTCATTGATATGTGTGTGAAAAGCCTGTTTAACGAACGCTAATTAAAGGCGCAAAAGATACACCAATCTCATTGTAATCGTACCTGTTCCATACACGTTCATTTCTTAACAAGACTCTTTGGAGATCTTATCTTTAGGAAGTATTATAAAGTAATATTGGAGGGCAAGGAGATTGACATTCAATATTATCGAAAGAGTATAGAAAAATGAAAATCCTTTCAAGGGCAGCCGCGTCTTTGTTCTGGACCGTTTCGATGGCCTCTCGCAAGGCTGAAGCTGAGACCGAGAAGAGAAGCATTGCGGAACATTCGGATAACCTCATTTCATGGCTGCATTCTTTTTCGTCAGGATTTATCAACCCTAAAGTCCAATTTAGGCATTTGGATGAAAATGACCCCACGAGTTTTTTTGGGGCGTTTGTGACAGAGGATATGGACATGAACGAGCTGATCTTAAGGGTTCCACAACAGATGTTACTTGATTCTCGCCAGGAAAACCCGATCCCAAGCGCCATGGTCTGTGGTCTAGTGTATAATCTTATTGAGCAGTTTGAACTTGGAGAAGAAAGCGAGTATTCGACATATACTAAGTATTTGAAAGACACACAACCTCCTGGTATGCTTCCAAGTGCGTGGAGCGACGAGGGGAAAAATTTGTTACTTAAGGTGCTCGGAGATCATCAGTTTGAGTTTGATGAGTGGCTTGAGCGTTATCAGAACGAAGATACAGTAGAGACTCATCATGAGTATCCGCCAACCTTTGTTATTGGTTGGATCGAGGACGATTGGTATCGAGATTGCGATGGAGACGAGGATCCACTATCGGAGTACGCCGCTCTTTTGGTTGTACAACGTGCTTGGGATGATGTGCTTATTCCTGTTTTTGACATGTTCTCTCATCGAAATGGACCCTGGTTGAATACAAAAAGCAACAGTGTTCACGCCGGATCTGATGTAACAATTAGAGCAAAGCGAAATATCAAAGCAGGAGAACAGTTGTATACTAGCTATAATATGTGTGAAGATTGCTCAAATAGAGCAACTACTTATGGTACACCCGAAATCTTCAGGGATTATGGGTTTGTAGAACAATTTCCTCAAAGTTGGATTTTTCGTAATCTTGATATTGCGTTTCGTATTGACGAGGTTTATGATGAAGAGGCGGAGCAGAGCTCACTCGTTATTACGGAATGGATCGAGAACGAACCAACGGCGAAGCAACGAGGTAGGATTGAGAAGACTTTGAGAGATGTTCAGATAAACAAAGAAATGTATCTCGGAGACCGTTCAAAGTGGGAAGACGTGCCTGATACCGAGTGGTCTTTGATTGAAGAATTTATTGATGCGATGCAGATTGCTCTGAATTTAGTTGTTGAATATTTTCTTGATTTGGATCTCCAGGACAGTTGTGTTATGGATGGATCTTGTAATGTGTCATTGGAACGTTACGAAGATCTCAACGAGACTTTCGAGACATATGCGGAACAGTATTATTTTGAAACGGTTTTTGATTTCAAAAAGAGTTTCAGTCGTTTCGAACATTACGATACAGTCGATTTTATCGAAAGCCAGTATCAGGAAATAAGTTTCTTGTACAGTAAAAAAGATGATGATACTTGTATGGACTTAGACAATACTATACAAATCTGCACGCAATACAGACCTCACTATCATGAATTGGGTGTCCATTATCCCGCCCGATTTCTTCCAGCTGGAAGTTTAAAGCGTGTTCTGTTTGTTGGTGGAGGTGACAGTATGTTGCTGCACGAGATTTTAAAGTATGACTCTGTTGAAAAAGTTGTGGGTTTAGAAATCGATCAGAAGGTTGTTAGAGGCGCCTTCAAACATTTTGGAACGCTACCACATTTCGACGACCCAAGGGGTAAGTTGCAGCTCGTTCATCACTCGCAAGGCGACTTCAAGCACTCACTTACATATCTATTTTTAGTTGAATGGTGGTTTGGAGATGCATCGAAATCCATTCTTCTTTTGCCCAAAGATTATTTTGGAAGTTTTGACCTTGTATTGGTGGACCTTAGTGAGACTGTGTCGAGTTTCAAGGTGACAGATTCTCTGGATGTGCTAGAAGCTCTTACGCTATTAACGAAAGATGACGGAATTTTTGTCAAAAATGAAGTCTATCATCGCCAGTTTTCTGCTATGTTTGAATATTCAGCCCAAGTCGTTCTGTAAGTATCGAAATTTCATTGTTATCAAATTGTTTGAATGAAAACATGTAGCTCATTTTTTTTCAGATATCAGAACCCCGTTATTGGTGCTCAGGTGATGGTAATGGGCAGTCGAACTATTGATTTTATGACAGTAAACTTTACAGATCATTTTCCAGAAGTTAACCCAAACCTTTTGATTCGACCTCTCGACGAAATACGGGATAAATTTGAGTTATTCCACGATTATGCCCATAATACTAGTTCTTTGAGCGTTTGTGATATTTACGAAGCCTCTTCAGAAGAAACCAACTCTAACGACCAATTAAGGAGCCCAGGTATCATCTTAATTGCCGAAGCAGAGAATGTTTCGATTCAACTGACGGATAGCGATTCTGTTCAGGAGGCCCTATCTAATGCGATCAAGCGATCTGGTTTGGAGATTTTCTCTAACCATTTGTCTTCGTCGATTCCTGGTGATATTTTTACGTTCCTAACTGATGCTGGTTATGTGATTGCCAGGACAGAAAGAAATAAGGCTTATGTAGGAATTGACATACATTTCTGGACTCTGTTCCAACTTCAAAATAAACTTTCAAATTCGATCCTTGGGGCTCTGGGAAGTGATGATGAATCGGCGACAACTTATCGTGTTATTGCAGGGGGTGTATTCAATGCACCGTCATGGAAAAATGATGCTCTGATGAACGGTCCTCACGTGGAGGATGCATGTAATAGTTACCCAAAGACAGGAGTAGCGACTGAGTTAGATATTGACAAATCGAATATCGAACAAAACCTCCTCCTTGAATCTTTGAAGATAGTTCCAGGCGATAACATCAAACTTCTCGTGTTAGCTGGAAATGATCGGAACTCGTTTTCTGAAAAGGACAAAAACTTTATCATGAGTAAATCGAGCGTTGCTGAAATTGTAACCTTGAGCTGTCCGTCGTTGGAGAATTTCATCCAAGATGACGAAATCCAGGCGCTTGCTGATTGCGAAAGATTACTACAGACATCGATTGTTAATCATGCAAACGATGGGAAGTTTAATGCCATCTTTATTGACTCCTCTGCAGACGAGGTCTTATCGTCTATTTTTTTGAAGTGTTTTACAATTAGGTCAGCTGCTCTTCGTGATCAAGTCCTTGTGAGGAAATCTCTGATAATATCCCTAAATTTGAAAGAGAATGAATCATGGCGTCAAAATTTACTTCGTCACTTCAAATCTGATGTATTCGAAGAGTCTCCTGCGTCATATGTGGAGGTGCTCGTGCAACAGAATGACGAGGTAGGTAGATTACTTTTGACGAATGGATTCGACTGGGGCTTCGTGGGTAATCTTGACCAAGTTGTAGCTGGAATCGACGCAATTGGTTTTTCAGCAAAGATTAATGTAATAAATGGAGCAGAATGGCTATACCAAGACCCCTTTAGACCTCGCGGTATCGCAAAAATGAGTGATTATGACTCGTCTGAACCCTTAGCACAATGGGATTCTCAAGATCCTGTCGGACATCAAACTGTTCTGCAACTGGAAAGTAAGAGAGCCTTAAGTAAGGCAGTCATTAAGAGATCTTTTGTTGATACAACTGCAAATATAGACGTCGGTGAGGGTGGCAAAGATAAAATACTTCAATTTGATGATGTCGGTGATGGTCTAGTCTTGATGGTATCGTGGCCTCTTGGGAATATCGCACTTCTTTGGGACGGAAGGATGCATATCGACATGAATATCTTTACATTCTTCGAAGATTTGGAATTTGTTGATACTGTTCTAAAGAGATTTAAAAAGGGTTTCCGTAAAAGTAGATTGGATTTGACTCTTCGTGATGAGCAACCTCGTGGAGTAGGAGGAATGATATCGTATGGAAGAGATTTGGATTTCGAACCGATTTGGGCGAACATTGATTAATCAAAGTATAAAGTCGAGAAACTTTCCTCACATTCAGAATAGTCTAGATAATTGAATCTATTGGGATTTCTTTTAGTGATTTAAACCATACGATTATACACCATTTTTTTCAGCTACGAAAGCTTGCAAAGAACTGGAGTTTAAAGATAGAGAATGATGTTACCCCCTCATAGTTTACTCTGATCATGCAATGATTTCCGGAAAAAACCTTACAATGAAATTATACCGACAAGTAGAGCATCAAAATTACCACACTCACTGTCTCAAAAAGATCTACCAATTGTTCATGCCGATGTTAACGCCATCTACTTTTTCACTTTTTCGCCGATCGGAATATAAACTCAAAGCCTTTCTTCGCTCGATAGTATCTCTACCTGCCTCTGCGAGTTCGTTAGCTTGCAAGAAAAATTCGTCAACAACTGTTATGGAGATGCAGAAATAATCAACGAAAGGATGTCGAAAAGCATAATTTTCCAATGTGCCTGTTCAAGAATGACTAGATTTGCTTACCTTCTTGAGACTCCTCTGTGGCATCCACTATAGGATCAGTGAAGTATCGATTTCCTATACCGGCTGTTTCCCCTCCAATTTTTATTTTATCTATTCCATTGGCGACCCGCCATTCGTTTGAGTCTCTTAACGAGAAAGAACAACCACAGTATTCCTGTTTGTAAAATTTTTCTGAAGCGCTTATCTCATATTTCCTCAATGTCATTTCATCACTTTGCCAATCTTGGCACCAGTACTTCAAGTTCTCATAACGTGCGGCAGCTCTGAATCCACTTTCGCCTACTTGCTTAGCGTCCTTCCAACGAGAAGTTGCATTGGTTGTTGCTATGGCATCGAATCTTAAATCCATAAATAATACATGAGCTTTTATAATTCATATTTACCATAAAAATGTGACAATTCAAACAACCGTTCTCACCCGTTTTCATGTGCATAAAGAGCGGTTCTTTCCATACGCATATCAAAGCACTCCGTACATCGCCTACCACGTTCGGGGTCAAATTCCATCCCCTTCATTCTACTATACCAAGTTTTAGGTTCATAGTCGCAATCCACAAATTCGATATTGAGCTTCCTACAAAAACGCTTATTTTCCTCCTTACGAATCAAATATTCCTTCTTCGGATGAATGTTTGGGTTATAAAAGAATACAACTAATTCCAAATGATCGTTACCGTAGGAACACATTTCTTCCACCATCGCCCCACTGCACGGAGCACAGCAAGAATGCAATAACACTCGTTTCACTCCGTCGGGAGGAGAGAAATAACTGACGTACCCCGCATCTCGCCTGGCGTTTAATCGTTCGCTGGCTTTCACTGCCCAGTCAGGCGCATCGCCCGGTAAAGGCTTTGTTCCCTCGCTGTAGGATAACTTATTGCTTACTTTCATCTGTCTACCGATATTATATTTTTACAATACACGTAGTACAGTGTTTTGTGTAGTTTTTTTAATCTGTATGCTTTTATTTTATTAACTTCTACTCTTGTACCAGGTATTTGTATTGTACGGTTTATGTTTTTTAACTGTACATTTTGCATACACACACATGTATTACAAGTACTTTTGTCGGGACGGTCACAACTCACAACACACAACAGGACAGTATTTTTTATGCAATATGATGATACACGTACAAGTGCTGACATAATCTTATGTTCCGAAGGGCTTTCCGATTGTATATAATGACATATATGCGCAATCAATGCCTAACAGGGCTGAAATTATTGGATGCCGAGATGACAAAGTCATTCCTTATCTCACATCTCGTGCTCAGCGCCACCAATTCTTTCTTTTCTTCTTTTGTCTATCGCAAGTACGTATTAATACATCACGCATCACACATCATAAATATGATCATCGTCGTTACATCATCATGCAACGTGGTAAGAAGTTTAAAAAATAACATATGTAGAGATATTGGAAATTAAGGTTCAACAAACGAATGTATTTACCTTGTTTCGATCACTTTTGGAATAACGGCATAGATATGACAACATTTCAAAGTTTTATCGTCATTGTTGCTGTACTGTATGTATTAAGTTTGCAACAATGTGAAGGGTTGGCGGGCATGGGAATGGGCAAAACATTGAAAAAAAAGAAATCGAAAGCCAGTGGAAAAACGAAATTTGATGCAAATGCTTCTTTGATGAAATGCGAAAACTTGTATGATAATTTATTAAAAAAATATGAAGGAAGTGCTAATGAGGAAGAAGGCGAGGATTACAACGTGAGTGAGTTCATTATTGCCTGTCGGTGCTCTGATGAAAACAAGAAGATTGTGGGATTTCAGGATTGGGTGCCTGTTGCCCAGCTGGTCCTTGTTTTAGGGGCAGGATTTGAATCGTCGATCCCGTTACAAAAGGCCTTAAGTTTATACTGTAGAGAGATTCATGCTGCAGGAATTATAGCCGCTCCGGTAAGTCTAAGATTGAAAAATTTGGATTCATAGCTTTATATTAATTGAGAAAAATCTAAAATCGATTTTTCTACGAGAAGGTTCTCGGTACCGCGTGTAGAACCAGTATTCAATACAGCGCAGAAGATGTATCTTCATGGCAAAAATTTGTATATGACGATATTATCGAGCAGCAAAGTATTGAGGGAAGTATGAGTCGATCTGAAGCTAGAAGTATTCTAGAGATATCGGAGGTAGGTAAAATATCGAATTTTAATGAGTGCTCATTCTCTTACAAATATGCTTCAATTCAGTCGCCAAACGGAAATGACGATCGCACAGAAATTAAGAAAGCGTGGAGGAAAAAGAGCTTTGAGTATCACCCAGATCGTTTTGTCGGCATTGAAAATTCTGAAGACGCCCAAGCAGCCCCTTCAAAATTGGAAGCAGTTAATCTGGCCTATGAAACATTGAGCAGTGGTCTTAAATCATCTTCTTATGGATGGTACGAAAGTTTAGGAGGGAAACAGCGAACAGAATTTTGTGGTCCTATTGAATGTGAGTGCTCAACATAAATAAACTATACCAACTATTTGGGTATCTCTGTGACTCATTTTTAAGTCCTGGTTTCCAGTAATTTCTATTGCAAAAGCCACAAAAGATTCGGAAGTCGCTCTTAATCTTGGCGGTTTTAGGACCTCAATTGTCAGCATCGCACCTGAAATCACAATGACGTTCGTGACCCGTAATCAAGCGAACTCGAAGTAGTTACTCCTTGATTGAGATTTAGCCTCCTTACTTTACTCTAGCACTTATAAGGTTTGAATAAATATCTACACCGCATTATTACTATGAATAGCAATGTCAATATGATCGAACCCATGGTGACAAATATTGAATACAAAAAAATCCTCCAGAATATTCAGACCTCTTCTAGTAATGAAGTGCCTTTTGAGAATTGGAATTACGAGTGGTTAAGGGACGTGATACTAATGGCGACTACCGTTAGGGCAAGTCTACCTACTGACATTACTTTGATTTCATTTGTGCACATAAGCTGTAAATGTATTGGTTTAACGACGATATACAGGCAACAACTACGATGAAGCCAAATCAAGATTTGTTGCGCCACGAATTCATAGGATCCCATCGTAGACCACAAAGTTTCAAACATCCAACACGAAAACAAGTATGGTGGTCATTGTTGCTGTAATGGTCTTCGTTTCCACAAGATGACTTAATATTCTCAAAGTCTCCGAGATCTGCAAAGATCCTTCATCGAATTTTGTTTCATCGCGATTTCGAGTGGTTAAGGGACGTGATACTAATGGCGACTACCGTTAGGGCAAGTCTACTTACTGACTGACATTAGTTTGATTTCATTTGTGCACATAAGCTGAAAATGTATTAGTTTAACGACGATATACAGGCAGCAACTGCGATGAAGCCAAATCAAGATTTGTTGCGCCACGAATTCATAGGATCCCATAGTAGACCACAAAGTTTCAAACATCCAACACGAAAACAAGTATGGTGGTCATTGTTACTAAAATTCTTTCAAGGTCTTCGTTTCCACAAGATGACTTTATATTCTCAAAATATCCGAGATCTGCAAAGATTCTTCATCGAATTTTGTTTCATCGCGATTCCCAAAACAGTCGTAAATCTCGATAACTTTACCATCCAATCACAAATATAAGTATCACGGTGGTTGTTACTATTGGTCTCACAAGGTTTATTATCTCCATTTCCGATGATGACATAGTGTTTTCAGAGCCAAGAACTTCGGAGATATATACTGTATGTGTTGGCGCGCTAGTATATACTGATGTAGGTAATTCTGATGGCACCAAGGATGGCTGTTTAGTCGGGGCTATTGACGGCAGAGCTGAAGGTGACAATTCAGAGTATAGTGGTGCTTTACAAAACTTGCTATCAGGTTCAATGCATTCTCCTCCATTAGAAAGGACATGAAAACCCACGCAAAATGTAAAGAAAACATCATTTCCAAAACCATAATTATCGTACTCATTCGTCATTTTGGAAGAGCTATCGATGTAAGCGATTCCCGATGAGTTTTCTATTGAGTTATCAATAAAACATGATGAAGTAATTGATCCACTGCCGCTTTCAACAAATCCAATAATACTCTCTGTGCCCTGTTGAAAATAAGAGATCATTTTAAATACTTTACTGTACAATAGGGAAAGTTAATAAATGATTCGCGTTGAACTTACCTTTGCAACATTATTGTGGAAAAAAGACTTGGATACATGAACAGAACCTCCGACATTACCAATCAATGAAAGGACTTGATTATTTTCAAATTCCGAATTCTCAATCAATATGCTATTGGCCATCGTGGTACTACTGCTCACGTACACACTAACAGCGACATTATTCACTGTGTCCTTAAATAGGCACCCGTCTACTATTGCATGTGATCCGCCATCGCCATATACGACGACCGACGCAACCTGTTGGTTAGTGAATATCATTCCTTTGATTTTGACGCCAACAGGTGGACCAAGCAAGGGGTTGTCCGCAACGAAAATCTGATAATCTCCATTCGTAATGGTGCAATTGTCAGACACATCACCTTTTTCACCACACTGAATCACTGTGTCCTTCTCCCAAAGATAAAGCGGTTTCCTTGATGCATCCAAAGTAGTATTTGGGCAAATCATAAAAATATTACTAAGCGGCGCATTTTCGAGGGTTACACTAGTTACATCGAAAGTCAAAGTTCTCCAGTCTGAGTAACACCAAGGTTTTGTCGGTGCCATAGTAGGCGAAAGTGAAGAAGCTACTGTTGGCATTTCTGTTGGAAATATCGTTGGAAAGGTGGAAGACATTTTTGTTGGTGATACGCTTGGGGTAGCTATAGGTGCTCCACTCGGATGTGAAGTAGGACCAGCGGTTGGTGCAGATGAAGGCGTTAGACCAGGATTTGCATGACAATATGTTGCGTCAAAGCTTGTGCAGCTGTTGTCGCCACTAGGAATAAAGCCTTGACATACAAGGTTCGAACCAAAATTATCGTAACTGTAGTTATTCTCCCCCAAAATATTGCTAGCCTGAGAATCTATTAACATCATTGCTTCTGCAATAAGAATATTATTTTGAAAGAAGCACGATTCATTCGACAATACACTCGCACCGGAACCAACTGCACCGACGATGCCTTCGGTCCCATGAGCTTCATTATTAGTGAATATAGTATGTAATATATTGGCAAGAGCACCGTCCACAGCGCCGATGGCGGTAAGATAGATATTATCGTGAAAATATGAGGAAGTCACACTGATTATGTTGTCAACTCCTCTTGCGTAAACACCTATTGAATTCGCATCACTTGATCCCTTAAACTCGCAGTTGGTCACCTCCATTTCAATATTATCCCCATAAGAAATTACACTTATGGATTCCGGAGAAACGAAAGTTAAACCAGTAAGTTTGACATTTTTTGGCGGTCCAAACGCTCCCTCCGTAACATACACCTGATATATTCCTCCATTAACAAGACAGCTCCTAGACGTTTGATCCTCACATCGGAGTTCAATATTGCTGCTATAAATGCTCACTGTGGCATCTGCTGCATTAAAGATCGTATTTTTGCACAATGTAAAAACTTTTCCCTCAAAAGCTGGATCAAATGCAGATTCATAAATCTCAGTCGCGATATCGACCCATTGTTTGTAGCATGATGCTGCTTCGACCGTTTCTGTAAGCAGAAGAATTGCTGAGGTTGCAATGGAAATGCAATTGAATTTCATAATTTGAACTGATGCTGAATGGGTCTAAGTAACCAAAGAAAAGGTGAAATCTGTTTTCCTCTTTTTGAGAAAAAGTAAAATCTGTACCATCTACGAATATGAAAATAACCTACTACATTTCAAAATTGTGAGCCTTGGCGATCTCGGATCGCTAAGGATTGTTCGAAGTTTCAAACAGTCGTAAGAAAAGCTCGTATTATTTAGGAAAATTCTCCACACCTGCCAGACAAGATTGATTAGTTTCACTTATATATTGCAATATGCATAAATCCTCACATATCATTCAGCCCTCATATACACGACTCAACTGGATACTTGTACATTTGTACAGTACATATGTATTCCGTCTTCGACCCCGGGAGGAGAATGTCCCGTTAAAAAAAAAGTACGTACTGGTACCGGTACATGTATTTCCAAATATGATTCCCACAAAATCACAAATCACACTTCACAATAATACTATACGCCATCAGGCAGGCACAAATTTCACATCATCCATCCACCACGAACTGATCATACGACAGTTAGTCAGTTAGCTAGTTCTTGAGTGAGCAGGTGGGTGAGCAATCATGGTGTGTTTGACAAAGTCTACACTGGTATTTCTTTTGGTCTTGAGCGTAATTGGAATCGGAGCATTTATTTATGGATCTGTATTTGAAGATTGGCTCAACAACGGCAATGGTGAGGATGATAACAATATCAACGCACCAGTCGCGAGTCCAATTTCACAGAATGGTAATAATGGTGATGGTGAATATCAGTTCATTCAGTGTGACGTTGGCTCTGTCAATACTTCGCAATGCTGTAATGGCCTGAACAATGTCTGCAATAAACGGGTGAACGAAATCATGTTTGCCGCAACACACAATTCCATGAGCACCATGCAGGATCAGTTCAGTGCACCGAATCATTTTCGTCGAATGGAAGAGTCCTTAGAAGCTGGATACCGGGCTTTTTTACTTGATGTCCATGAGTTTGGGGGCTCGGTGTCATTTTGTCATGGGTCGTGCGCATTTGGAAGGAAAGCGCCGGAGGAGGTGTTTGAGACGACGGTTAAATTTCTTGATGAAAATTCTTCTGAAGTTGTTATATTCGAGTTTCAAATGGATAGTGACTCTGTACAACTCCTCGATGATCTTTACAGCGTCATGGAACAAACAAATGGTTTTTTGGACAAGGTTTACGTTAATGACAATACGCTGGAATTTCCATTAATGGGTGATCTTGTGGTTGACAACAAACGGATACTTTTGTTACAGCATGATGGACCAAACTGCAATAATGAAGGCGCATGTCCATCAGGAATCATGTCTACATATAACCACATGTTCGAAACTACCTTTGATTTGGACACAGTCGATGATCTAAAAGATTATGATACGTCTTGTGCCATAACAAGAGGTAAGTTCGAGTATAAGATCAACATCAACATCAACTCAATATTCATAGTTAAATTTGTATGTTTGTAGGAAGTCCTGATAACGCTTTCTTCCTTTTGAATCATTTTGTGTTAGGTTTTCTCTTTCCGGACTCGGCCGATGCTGAGGAAGTGAATCAATATGATGTATTGGAATCTAGGACAACTGAATGTTCATCTTTTGTTGGAGGAAAATTGCCCAATTTAATAGCAGTTGATTTTTGGAGCGTTGGCGAGGTTCTGCGATTTGTTCAAGAGCAAAACGGTACATTGTAAAGCCTTACACTAGGCACAAGAACTTCGTTCGTGGAAATCGTTGTTGCGCCTTCTGCCCTGACATTTTGAATGTTGCTTCATTCCAAAGTGATCACATGAACTGTCATCAATAGATAGCAAATTACCGTTAAATGATTTCATCATCTGCATTTTGTTTGATGCTATATTTTTGACAGAATATCGATTGCTGTGTCGAAAACAAATCCATGAAAAATTACGAAGCAAATTCAATAGACCATCAAAACAAGGAAACATCGCAAATACAAATACATTAATTCTACAGAGATATTTTTTCATATATTTTAATTTTACCAAATCTTATAAAAGCTCGAGGAGCGTTGTTCGCTTCTCCTATGCATTGTCAGACGAAATACTTTTCGAGATTAAATGTTTGCCGATTAATTCTTTTTCTTTATTACCTGGCTGACTAAAATCGGTTTCGTCGCAGGTTGAACTAAATAATTCAAGGGGTGTCAAACCATCTCGATTCCGCGATTTTACCGCATTTGGGCAATAGTCAGTGAGAATTGAAATCACGTCGAATGTTGCACCATGAGCACATGCATAATGTAGCGGAAGCGACTAAATGTATAAAATGTACGAATGGTGATAGAGAGTTCATGTGAAATTTTTTGATTACTATGTGTATGAAAGTTAAACTCACCTGCAGGTTATCTTCGAAAGAAGCGCTTTCAGGATAAGCTTCTAATAACGACTTAATAACTTCAGTTGGGGGATTATTTTTACAAGCAACTACAAACAGTTATTAATAAAAGATATGATGTGTAATCTGAGAATTGCACTACAAACTTACCATGAATTGGAAGACATTTCCACACTCTCCCTGAAGGATCTGGCCCTACAACCCATAACGTAACTTCCCCCTTCACAGCTGAACAAATACGAGAAGTTAGTTATCAAACCATTTACGACATTCTATATGCAGCAAAATACCATTAATTCTCTCCAACGTTTTCGTCCACTTCGAATGAACTATAAGTTGGTGAAGAATACTCCGTAGAACTGTCCCGTAGCTCTCCTCATTAAACTTAAAAATACCCATACATCCCTCATCATATACATTTTTGGAATTATTAATTGCAATGACAGATTTTAATCTCGACCTAAAGTCATTAGCCAACGACTGAGATATTTCTTCAAAAGAACTACGACGTTCTTTGGACAATGGAGACAAAAGAAAAGGAAACGCTACAAAGACATCAAATAAAGTTTTCAAGATAGTATACATAAATTCGTTTTGAAACTACTTACAACATTTACAAGTTTCGTCTTCAGATGAGGATGAACTGTTCATAAAAACATTCTCCCCGGTGAATGTCCTTTGTACAAGCATCGCATTTGTTGATGATAAAGAAGCATTATTGCTGTTCATCATAACATTATCAACGTCAATATCAACAACATCACTTCCGATGCTGTTCCCTGAAACAAGAAACTTCGAAACAAGAGTATCTTTACTCTCTTCATTCCACACAATACTTGAAGCTTTTGGTGATATAGATGCAGGCGAATGGGATTTTGTAGAAGCCGTATTCGTAAGAGACGCTGTAACCAGCTTTGGAGCTACAGTTGACAACGGCGGAAATGCGACACCTGCTGAGTTAGAAGTGGGAAGCATGCTTGCGTTGGTATCATTGCCTTGTTTCACTAACGAATGTTCACCGTCGTGCTTTTCGTTACTCTCTATATTATTACCACTGTCATTATTTTCGTTCTTCTCCATATTGTCTGGTTCAGATTTAGAAGGCCATGTTGGTGCCTCGACCTTACCAAAAGTAAACGATGAAAAAGGATTGGAAGCTTTCTTAGTTATCTCTCTATCATCAGATCCGGGTACTTTGACCTGTGACAAGGCATTATCATTCACTTTACTTCTAGCTTTTGGTGATATCGATGCAGTTGAATGGGTATTTGGTCTGAAAGACGCTGTAATCGGCTTTGGATCTGCAGATGATAATGGCGGAAATAGAAAGCCTGATGAGTTAGAAGTGGTAGGCATGCTTGCCTTGGTATCATTACCTTGTTTCACTAACGAATCTTCACCATCATTCTTTTCGTTACTATCTAGATTATTAACACTGTCATTATTTTCGTTCTTCTCCATATTGTCTGAATCAGATTTAGAAGGCCACGTTGGTGCCTCGACCTTTCCGAAAGTAAACGATGAAAAAGGATTGGAAGCTATCTTATCATTAGACCTCACCACTTTCCCCTGTGACAAAGCATTATCATTCACTTTACTTGTTGCTTTTCGTGACATAAATACAGTTGAAGCTGGTTTTGTAGAAGCCGTATCCGTAATAGACACTGTACCCGACTTTGGAGCTGCAGTTAACAATGGCGGAGTTACGTCACCCGCTGAGATAGAAGTGGTACGCATGCTTGCGTCGGTATCATTGAGTGGTTTCACGGAAAAGTCTTCATCACTTTTCTTTTCGTTATTCTCTAGGTTATTACCACTGTCATTATTTTCATTCTTCTCCATACTGTCTGGCTCAGATTTAGAAGGCCATGTTGGTGTCTCGATCTTTCCGAAAGTAAATGATGAAAAAGGATTGGAAGCTTTCTTAGTTACCTTCCTATCAGCAGAACCTGCTACTTTAACCTGTGCAAAGGCATTATCATTCACTTTACTTGCAGCTTTTGGTGATATCGATGCAGTTGAATGGGATTTTGTAGAAGTCGCATGCGTGATAGACGCTATAACCGGCTTTGGAGCTACAGTTGACAATGGCGGAAACGAGATACCTGCTGAGTCACAAGTGGAAAGCATGCTTGCCTTGGTATCATTGACTTGTTTCACAAACGAATCTTCACCATCGTGCTTTTCCGTACTCTCTAGATCATTACCTCTGTCATTCTTTTCGATCTTCTCCATATTGTCTGGATCAGATTTAGAAGGCCACGTTGGTGCCTCGACCTTTCCGAAAGTAAACGATGAAAAAGGATTGGAAGCTTTCTTATCATTAGACCTCACCACTCTCCCCTGTGACAAGGCATTATCATTCAATTTACTTGTTGCTTTTCGTGACATAAATACAGTTGAAGCTGGTTTTGTAGAAGCCGTATCCGTAAAAGACACTGTACCCGACTTTGGAGCTGCAGTTGACAATGGCGGAGTTACGTCACCCGCTGAGATAGAAGTGGTACGCATGCTTGCGTCGGTATCATTGAGTGGTTTCACGGAAAAGTCTTCATCACTTTTCTTTTCGTTATTCTCTAGGTTATTACCACTGTCATTATTTTCATTCTTCTCCATACTGTCTGGCTCAGATTTAGAAGAAGGCCAAGTTGGTGTCTCGATCCCTCCGAAAGTAAACGATGAAAAAGGATTGGAAGCCTTCTTAGTTACCTTCCTATCAGCAGAACCAGTTGCTTTGAGCTGTGACAAGGCATTATCATTCACTTTACTTGTACCTTTTGGTGATATAGATTCGGTTGAATGGGTATTTGTAGACGCCGTATTCGTAAGAGACGCTGTAACCGGCTTTTGATTTCCAGTTGACAATGGCGAAATTGCGACGCTTGCTGAGATAGAAGTGGTAGGCATGCTTGCGTTGGTATCGTTGACTTGTTTCACAGACGAATCTTCATCACTTTTCTTTTCCTTAGTCTCTAGATTATTACCACTGTCATTATCTTCATTCTTCCCTATATTGTCTGGTTCAGATTTAGAAGGCAAAGACGCCGTATTCCGGAGAGGCGCTGTAACTGGCTTTGGATCTCCAGTTGACAATGGCGAAAATGCGACGCTTGCTGCGTTAGAAGTGACAGGCATGCTTGCGTTGGTATCATTGCCTTGTTTCACAGACGAATCTTCATCGCTTTTCTTTTCCTTAATCTCTAGGTTATTACCACCGTCCTTGTCTTCATCCTTCTCCATATTGTCTACTTCAGATTTAGAAGGCCAAGTTGGTGCCTCGACCTCACCAAAAGTAAACGATGATAAAGGATTGGAAGCTTTCTTAGTTACCTTCCTATCGGCAGATCCAGTTGCTTTGAGCTTTGACAAGGTATTATCATTCACTTTACTTCTAGCTTTTGGTGCTATCAATACAGTTGAATATGCTTTTGTAGAAGCCGTATTCGTGAAAGACGCTGTAACCAGCTTTGGAGCTACAGTTGACGGAAAAGCGACACCTGCTGAGATAGAAGAGGTAGGCATGATTTCGTTCATATCATTCGCATCATTGACTTGTTTCACTAACGAATCTTCACCATTTTCCGTACTCTCTAGATTATTACCACTCTCATTATCTTCATTCTTCTTCCTATTTTCTGATTCTGTTTTAGAAGGCCAAGTTGGTGCCTCGACCTCACCAAAAGTAAATGACGAAAAAGGATTGGAAGCTTTCTTAGTTACCTTCCTATCAGCAGACCCGGGTACTTTGACCTGTGACAAGGCATTATCATTCACTTTACTTGCAGCTTTTGGTGATATAGATGCAGTTGTATAGGATTTTGTAGAAGCCGTATTCATAAGAGACGCTTTAACCGGCTTTGGAGCTACAGTTGATAATGGCGGAAATGCGACACCTGCTGAGTTAGAAGTGGTAAGCATGCTTGCGTTCGCATCGTTGACTTGTTTCACAGACGATTCTTCACCACTTTTCATTTCGTTACTCTCTAGGTTATTACCTCTGTCATTATTTTCGTTCTTCTCCATATTGTCTGGATCATTTTTAGAAGGCCAAGTTGGTGTCTCGACCTTACCAAAAGTAAATGACGAAAAAGGATTGGAAGCTTTCTTGGTTACTTTCCTATTAGCAGATCCGGTTACGTTGAGCTGTGACAATGTATTATCATTCACTTTACTTGCAGCTTTTGGTGATATAGATTCAGTTGAATGTGCTTTTGTAGAAGCCGTATTCGTAAGAGACACTGTAGCCGGCTTTTGATCTGCAGTTGGCAATGACGAAAATGCGACGCTTGCTGAGTTAGAAGTGGAAGGCATGCTTGCGTTGGTGCCACTGACCTCTTTCACTGACGAATCTTCATCACTTTTCTTTTCTTTACTCTCGACATTACATCCACTGTCTTTATCTTCATTTTTCTCCATATTGTCTTGTTTAGTTTTAGAAGGCCACGTTGGTGTCTCGACCTTACCAAAACTAAACGATGAAAAAGGATTGGAACCTTTCTTAATTACCTTCCTATCATCAGAACGCAATTCTTGTGACAAGGCATCATCATTCACTTTACTTGAAGGTGATATAGATGCAGTTGAATGTGCTTTTGTAGAAGCCATATTCGTGAGAGATGCCTTAATCTGCTTTGGAGCTGCAGTTGACAATGAATCTTCACTACCTTTCTTTTCCTTGCACTCTATCATCCGAGACAAACTGTTATGAGGACATGCCGATGCTTTTACTCTACCAACACAATTAGACGAAAAAAGATTAGGATCATTCTTCGTTTCTACTGAATTATCAGACTTTATTTTTAGCGAAATCGAGAAACTTTTATCTTCCTTCCTTGAAAAATCACAAGACAAAACATTGCCTTTGAGACCTGTTTGTGGTATTTCGGTGGATAATGATTGTTTTAAAGGTAGATCGTTTTTGCCAAAAAGCCCATTCTTCTCAAATTTTAACGTTCCCGCCACAATCGGACCATGACTTTGTTTGTCAACAATTTGTCCACAATTGCCAATGATTACTTCATTATTTATACTTGGTTTATCACTTTTGTCCCGGTCTACCACAGCAATCACGTCAAGTGCTTCAAAGCCTTCGATAACCTCACCAAAAACAACATGCTATAATCACGGGTCATGTTGGTGGAATTATCTGATACAACATAATCCAAGGCAAAACAAAAATTTACCTTCCCATCTAGATGAGGAGTTGCACGTAATGTTATGAAAAATTGCGACGAATTCCTGTTTGGACCATTGTTTGCGTATGATAAAAGCCCGCGGCGACTGTGCGCAAGAAACTTTTCATCTTTAAATTTCCCCCACATATCCCCATGAATAGTCCCAACATAAATACTTTCACCACCAGTACCATCCCCCTTCGTAAAATCTCCTGCTTGTAACATGAAAGCTTTAAATAGGTTAGATAATTTGAACTCATCAGCAATAGCAGTGTATTTTCACCTTACATGGGATGATGCGATGAAATTTACTGTTCTTAAAGTGCAATGGTTTCCCAGATCTGCCAATCCCCTGTTCATTGATAATTTTTGCTATCAATATAAATCAACAACAAACACACGATAACGAAAATATTTAAAATCACCTTTTCTCCAGTACAAAGACATCTGAAATTTTCTACTGCAAGTGGAGTCTCATGATCATAAAGTTGAACGACGATTTTATGCACATTAACACTTGTACCACCCCCGATTTGAATATCTAAGAAGCACTTCGGATTCGTATCCTTTCTCAATTCTGGCATGGGAAATTTGCTGGATATCGAAATATATTTATTGTTTAACTTTAGAAACAACTCATCGATTTTGTGACTTTCAGCATCTTTGTATTTCTTCACAAGCTTTTCGACGTTATCCAACTTGGAAGGACAGTGTTGCTTGTAAAAGCTTTCCAGTCTCTGTATTAATATTTCATTTCTGTCTCGTAAACTAACTTCGCCCAAATTTTCCTTGTAATCGTTTATCACGGAACAGCTCTTGTTAGAATCGTTCAAGGCAATTTCGGCATTTTTAATCTGAGGAATTGGAAGAAGCATCCTGTATTTTTTTCTGGAAGCTAGCCATTTGGATTGGCTCCTCTGAAAGGATCTAAGTTCTCCCTTAGTCGCCACAGGTGAAACAGATTCTGACAGCTGCATATTCTTTCATTCCGTTTACCATGTGGATGAGCTGAATAGATGCCTTTTGGCCTCGTGATTTTTTAATCGCGATTACGAAGCTGGTATCTCGTTGAGTGGCTTTCGGATGTGCGACTTCGTCATAGTCACTGTGTCGAACTGTGTACATGTACATGTAGCGGTATACACATGTAGTAACTTTTTGTAACACACGCAACCCTTTCATATAGTTATTTGTTTTATTAATGAAAATATTACACTAATTCATACGGAATATGGCAGCTTTTGTGCGAGGACAATTGTGATTGTTGTACTCTCAATAATCCATTGTTCTGTCAAATTCGTATGATGTTTAACAATAATACCATTGGTATTATAAATTTCCACTAACTGATCATGTTCACAAAGTACATTGTTGATATCATTGACCGACATCAAAAGTTCTTTTCGTATGATTAAATCTGCATACTATTAGAAGATGTAATCTAAAATATACTGTACATTCCGTTCTGTCAACTGCGATTTTCTCTTGGCATCACCCCCCGCTTCACTAAGCTTATTTGCTCTCCTTTAGATAAAAATATAAAATCTTCAAAGCGACAACCATATTTTCGGACGAAAGATTCACTCCTTCCCTCACTTTCGTAAATGCGAATTATGTCGCTAACCTCTCTTAAATCTAAATCTTTTGTATCTGAGGATAACGATTTCACATCTTCGTCTCTTTTCTCCAAAGTAATGAAATTGTTCGTAGAATCTGATCTTGACGAGCCGGCCGATAAATCTCGTGACACCTTCTCTATACCGAATTCAACATCATATAAAGTGCGTTTTGATCTACTACTCGACACGACAACATTATCTTGATCAGAAGTGCGATAGTTGGCTAAGCTTGTAAGTGAATGGCTCGAATGTGAACGGGCGAAAGAAGTTGATGGCGTGGAAATTACTTCAATGTTGGACTTCAGAAAAGATGACTTACAATTCTCGCTTTGGTCTTGTTTACCCAAATATTTTGGTTTGTTCCCAAAAGATTGAACTGTTACCTCGACGGGAGCGTTTGAAATTAATTTATATCGCGATGATATTAGAGTACTTGAATAATCATGCTGCCGTTTAGCTAGGTCAAAATTTTCCTTCAGCATGTTGTCAATTTGCAACGCCGGGGCATCAAATGTCAACAGACACCGGGAATTGGCTTCTTTACTCTCGATGTCGTTCAACCCTCGACGAGCGCCGCCAGAGAGAATCCACGAAATTACTTTCTTAGCCCATGTTTTACCACTACTGCTCGAATCAAGAGCCTCTCCATCAACACTCATCTTCCTTCTTCTTCTGATCTTCGAATATGAGCTTAGATGATCATTATTTTCTACATGTGGAGTGCAAAGATTTTTGCACCTGTCTGTTGAATCAAACAAATTTGAGTCACATTTTGAACGATTATCGATTCCGAAATCTCTGTAAAGTAAACACCTCTGGCTTTCTGGGCTATTTGGCGAATTTTGAAAGCTGCACAATCCTTGCAGAGACGACTCGTTTCCAAGTTTAGTATCTCCATCTTTAGCTTTCTTTGCGCTGGTTTGTCCGTTTAATAATTTCGTCGTCTTGTCGCTGCCAGCAATCAATTCTTTCACACTACTTTTATCTACAGAAGACAAGCTGTAGAGATAATTTGACAAAAATATGACATCATCGTGAACATCCATTAACCTTAAATTACCAGGGTTGCTCAAATCTTCTGAATCAATGTCAATTATTATGCGTGAGTTCTCGAACGCATTACTTCGCCGCCTACCACCATGAGGCAGCATTACCGAAAAATTAACACTTTCTCTACTCGAAAAGCACCCTCGACGATCTCGCGGAGTGTCCAAGGGGTTCATTTCAACATCCGATAGTTCTATTGAAGATGTTGTGACGAAAGAAGGAGTTTCGTCGTCGTTGAAATCCTCATTCAAGGCCTCAACCAAAGAAGTTCCTCTGATTTCGCCATCATTTGTTAACGCATTAATGAAATCAAAAGATGTGCTATTGCTTCCTTCCAATAACGAGTTTCGTAAAGTATCATTTTCAATACGATGATCATTTGTTCCGTCTTGTGCAACAATATTCGAAAGACATTGCGAGGTCTTATCAGTAATACAACAACTATCCTCATCAGCATCGGCAGAACCTTCACTAACATTCTCTGAACTTTCTTCAAAATTTTCACGACTAGTTCGATCATCATTACCGACTTTTATATTCCTATTTTCAGCTTTCCCCAATGATGGCGATCCGCGCAGTCGTTCAGGACTTGAGACAGCAGCAGCTGCAGAAATTTTCTCCCCCCTTCGTTCCCGAACCCGGCTTTTATCATTCCCACCAAAATATTTTTTCCTGCTAGACTTCGTTCCGGATTGGATTTGATAATAACAAGGCCGACTTATTAAAGTATTCGGCGAGACTCCACGTCGCGCAAGATGTTTTTTCATATGCATATGCAACTGATCAAATCGTGGTATCACATCATGTGCAGGACGAAGGCGCATGACTAACTCATTAGGAACCACAATACTGCCATCACCATCATTACGAGTTCCTTCTTGCAAGGGAGAACGATGGCCGATGCTGCTATTAGTCTTACTCCTGCTTTTACGCACTTGATCCTTTGCCATTAGTAATCCCGATGTATTATTTTCGTGCCTAAGTGCAGATGCAGATGCAGCTGCCGCCTCTCCATGTTTGTTGTTGTCGTTACTGCTGCTGCTAATCTTCGTCATCGTCATCATCGTCGCTTTCACTGGATGATCCTCCTTTCCTCCGAGAACGCAAGGAGGTTTGCTAGTATCATGGAGACAGATTGGGACGGGTACAACTGTACCGCATTCGGTCGTCATTCCAAATTACCAGTACCGGTAGTGTAGTTTACAGGATTCAAGTGGATCCAATTTTATACATTTATATTTATTAAATATGTATCAACATATGTAACAACATTCGAGGTTGTGCTGTTCTACTCTTGTACATTATGTATGTACCAGGTATTTTTTTTAAACTGTGTATGCTTTTTTATTTTATTAACTTCTACTCTTGTACCAGGTATTTTTTTTTAATGTGTTAAGTGTATTTAAAATCTGTTTAAGGTACTGAACGAGTTCGCCAAACACGTTACATGTACATGCGGGTTTGTTTTCTCTACGTATAATATCCATTAAGTATTTATTCAAAGAATTTATCATATAATCTGGGTTTATAAGAATGCTCGTATCGAACAACCAATTCTAAAGAGTGTTATATGTCGAGCACTCTTTACTGCTCCCACCTCTTGTCCGCCCTACGCGGTCGAGTTCAATACAGTCCAATTGACAATCTTGAATGCCAAAGCGAGGTTATGCCGTGCTTTTGGTCTGGTGTTATTTTTACGATTATTGTTATTTATTTTCATAATTTCTTCTCTGATTTGTTCGATTGTGATTGTATTTGCAGATTCGTTAGTTGATGCTGTT
>Ga0209092_10001488_pt1 | contig 22713 bp, 16 predicted proteins | sample FraStrMetagenome_FD_187446 | JGI IMG/M metagenome (GOLD analysis project Ga0209092, IMG submission 187446) | Marine eukaryotic phytoplankton communities from Arctic Ocean - Fram Strait ARC3M Metagenome (SPAdes) (version 2) | ecosystem: Environmental > Aquatic > Marine > Oceanic | place: Fram... | reverse complement strand
AAGAGCAAGAGCAAGAGCAAGAGCAAGTCAGAATATCGAAATGTAACTATAGATATGGAGAGTTGGAAGGAGGGTGTGACAAAATGAGTACAACCAGGAATATATATGTATATAAATACGATAGTAGACTTAGACTGACTCTCTCTCTCTCTCTCTCTCTCTCTTTTGGACGGACAGCGGCTGCTTTGCTGCATCTTCCCACTTCCCACGCACACAACACAACACAACACAACACAACAATCACAGCTGCTTACAGGTTGTACTCGCGTACATTTTTTGTCTCGTGTCATGTAGTTCGCCAGCACGAGTACGAGTACGGGACGAGCAAGAACATACCGGTAGATCTATACGTACTACGTACATGTTCATTTGTGTATACGTGTATACGTACATGTATACGAGTAGTTGCGAGAACTGGTGTAGATAGAGGAGGAGAGGCACAAAGCGATAGGGGAATTCACATACAGTTACGTATATTCTCGTACAATCTACGTACTGCGTTCACTCTTTACTCTCTCAAATGTGTGAGGAGTTTCCACCACTGCACCGGTACATGCACGTACAGTAAATGAATTGCAGGATTATGAGACCCGAATATGAGTGGCTATCATGGCATGAGGAATGAGGAGGTACATTGTACATCAAGAAGTTTCTTGTAAGAGAGGAGTAGTACAGTATTTAATAACTGTATCCATATCTGTGTGTTTGTATGTGGGTTCGAGTATGTACGTACGTACCTTGAACAATGGTTTGGCCTTTGGTGTTTGGTGTTTGGTGTTTGGTGTTTGGCGTTTGTCGTATGACGACCTTTCAACACTCAACACCCAGAGACGTTACCTAAGTTATTGTTGATCGTACATAGGTACTTCTGGTATTATTGATAATAGTTGTAGAGATAAAGATTCAGTATAACTTCATCACAAGTACGTGGAGTGAGTGCCAGTACTGTAATTGGTTTAGAATACGTAGGAATAGAACCAACAATCGATATAATACATTGTAAAAACATTGAAACATCATCATGGCATCCAAACGAACGGTTTTAATTGGAGTGGGTAGGCGTATTACCATCGATGAACTTCTAGCAGTTGCTGTACATGGAACTGCTTTTTTTGATTTGTTTGTTCCAAAGGGGAAAGAGGTAGAAGAAGAATCATCATTGCCTTCGGTCGTGGATTTATCTGTCGGACTCGCAGCTATTTCTCGAAAAGGTGATGAAGGGTTGATGAATAAACCGGAATCTATGGCGTCGCTTGCGTTAGTTGCACTAGCGGTGGCTCAGGGAAGAATTTTGCCCAAGGGATCAGATTGTGATGGACTATGTGCTGTATTGGTTGGCGTGCTCCAGGCTGCGGATGCTTCTGAACAGGAGCTCGAATTGTCATTTGAGGCTTCGGCTTATTTGCAGGAGATCAAAGAGCTTGTACCGCCATGCTATGTTGATTTAATTGGTCAGTTACCCAAGAGTTTCGTTAAGCGTATGAATCATTGTGCCATTGGTGCTCTTGCTGCAGGTAGAGCGCGACAATTGAGTCAAATGGCCAATCCGATTGCTGCCCTTTCGGCAGAACGTGTGAATGGAGTAGATGCTTCGGCGTTCTCGGACCTTTACTACGATATACTACGGCCTCATCGAGAAAGTGCAACGTCGGCGACTATTATGCGAGCAGTGCTGAATGGTAGCCAGTACGTACCACTTACGCCTCGCGTGGGATTGAAGTATGCAGCTGATGGCTGCAGTGATGAAGCATGTGCTGTTATGGATGCACCACAACAAAATGGACCAGCCCGCGAGGCTATCAAATCTGCTTGTAAAGTAATCGAATTGGAGTTAAATTGTAGTGAGCCTGATGGGAAATCGAAATATGACGAGTCTGTGTTTGAAATTTCTGTCGAAAATACCAAAACTGCAGTGAAAACTTTGCTAGGTGGATGCTTGGCTCGTAGAGGTATTAAGCCAAATGATGTATCAAATCCCGAAGACGATATCTACATAAGCATACAGTCACTCGTAACCAGTTTAAAGTCCAATTTGGAAAGTGAAGCGGTTGAATGTATAGATTTTATAAAATCTGAAGTTGTACGAGCGGAAGAAGCAGCAAAGAAAAAGGAAGCTGAAAAGGCTGCAAAAGCTGCCGCATTTCAAAATCGCAATGAAGATGGAAATTCAAAAGCAGATGAGTTTGCGGGTATGAGTGAGGAGAAAAAAGCAAAGATATTGAAGAAACGTGCTGAAAAGGAAGCGAAAGCTAGGGCAAAAGCTGCTGCTAAAGAAAAGAAAAAGGTGACTCTCTTCGGTTCAGGAACTTTACCCATATCAAATGCCTTAAGTAAAGGATGTGAAGTGAGTCCTACGTCAGTCGACTTAAATGAATCTGTAGCGAACGAGGTAAACAGTATCGTCGAAAAATTGTTGAGTGGAGGAATTCAAAGGAAACCCAAAATAGCAAAGGGAACTCGCGACTATCTACCAGAACAGGTTAGTTGTTGTAGGTCATGAAGTTGTATTTATCCTCCCACGTTTAATATTTTTAACCCTTTTCATGTAGATGATGATCCGTGATCAAGCATTCCAGATTATTCGCCGAGTTTTTAAACGTCACGGTGCCGTGGAAATCGACACACCTGTTTTTGAATTAAAGGACACACTAACTGGTAAATATGGCGAAGATTCCAAGCTTATCTATGATTTAGCCGATCAAGGTGGAGAGATGCTTGCTCTAAGATATGATCTCACTGTCCCTTTTGCACGATTCATCGCTTTGAACTCAGTGGGAAATATCAAACGATTTCATATCGGTAAAGTATATCGTCGTGATCAACCAGTTCTTTCGAAAGGCAGGTACCGCGAGTTTTATCAATGCGACTTCGATATTGCCGGAAATTATGGTCGCATGGTCCCTGATAGCGAGTGTGTTGCTGTTGCTACCGAAATTTTGGCAAGTTTACCGATCGGAGATTTTGCAATTAAGTTGAATCACCGCCGCCTGTTGGATGCTATTTTAGATATTTGTGGTGTTGAAAGTGATAAGTTTCGAACAATATGCAGTGCTGTTGATAAACTCGATAAGGAACCGTGGGAAGCAGTTAAGGCAGAGATGATCGACAAGGGTTTGAAAGGAGATGTTGCTGATAAAATTGGAAAGTTCGTTTTACAGAAAGGAGAGCCTTGGCATATGTATAAAAGTTTGATGGACTCGAAGGCGTTTGGAAATCATAAAGCAGCGAACGAAGCCATGGAAGATTTGAGGATTATGTTTGAATATCTGGAAGCAATGGAAAAGTTGAAATATGTATCCTTTGACTTAAGTCTCGCAAGAGGACTTGACTATTACACCGGTGTTATATACGAAGCTGTTTGCTTAAGCGGAAAAACACAGGTTGGAAGTATTGGTGGTGGTGGTCGATATGATAACCTCGTGTCAATGTTCCAAGAAGCTGGGAAACAAACTCCATGTGTAGGAGTTAGTGTGGGAATTGAACGTGTTTTCACCCTTATGGAAGCTAGATTGCGCGAACAACAAGGAGGATCCATTAAACAACCTAATGTTACAGTCCTTGTAGCATCTGTAGGCGATAATATGATGAGTGACAGAATGCGAGTGACGCAGAGATTGTGGAATGCCAATATTAGTGCTGAATTCAGTCAGCAGGAAAATCCAAAGTTAAAGTACGAACTCGCCAATGCACTTGACAGAGGAATTCCGTTCATGGTTATTGTAGGTGAGGATGAGATAAAGATAGCTTCTTGCAAGGTGAAAGATTTAAAGGCAAGGACAGAGGAACTTGTGACTCTTGACAACTTGAGCACCTACTTATTGGAGAAGGGTGTTGTCCCCGTAGGTTGCGAGTTCGCTGCTGAGGAGGAAAAGAATAGGAAGGCGTTACGTCTATCATAGTAGGCTCGAAAAGTTACTAAGCATTAGTAGATCTTATCAGAGATTTTTGACCGGTAAATTAGTCTGCTGGTAGTTGCAGGGCAAGGCACTTATGCCAACGAACTTTCAATGAATAGCTCGCCCCACCAGCGAAGAAGTTACACATTCCACAGAGAGGGTCATTGGGGAAAAGAGCACATGCCCCAAATCCTCACATTTGAAAACCTTTCATCAATCGAAGGTTATGAGGTAAAGACTAATCATCTAGCTCCCTTAAAATTCCAATATGATCTGTTGGCCAGGTAGGTCTCCCAACCACTATATTCCGACTTCTCGCTCCAACGAGATCTCTTGCATTTTGAAGCGCTTCTAATCTGCGTTTTTTGCGCGGCGTTACCTCCTGCTTGAAACCAGAAATGCTAGCACCATCAGGAATAACATTTTTATCACAAATTGAAATTGATTGAGATATATATTGTTGCAAGCGCGACTGTAGCTTACGACCAAGAGAAATAGCTGCACCGCGATGTAATCCTTCGTTGAATTTTAGGCAGTTACTCTTATGTATACAGTTCGGACATCCTCCATGGTAATTTTTTGAAGCATTGCATATATCACATTCTTCGAGCAATCTTAACGCAGCAGAAAGAATTTCGTTACTCTTTATCATCGAGCTCCACAACTGAGCAGAACAACCGTTTCCACCGGCAGTCAAATCAAAAATCAAAATTCGGGAGCAATTGATGAAATCATGACAACAATCTAAGTCTGTTCCTGCAGATGGAATATACAGCGGGGCCACAGCGAGAATGGCATGAGATAATGCGTGATTCCCTAAATCATAATATTTCATATTAGACCAATTAGAAGTTTCGAACCAAAAAGCGTTTGTATCGAACTCCATAGGAGGGAGACTTATTTCTGTCCTGGACATTTCAGCACGTGAAACTGGAGAAAGTTTGGCATATCCCCTATAATAGAATTCAATAAATGTGTTGAAGAGTTCTAGATGATTAACTTGATAAAAGATAAACCTACCATACTCTTCGCTTGCACGTTACGACTCCTGTTCCCCCGATCACTGCTTCCTCTTCAGATTTATTTTTCTGACATTGCCGATGCATAGAATTGATCTGAATACATTCTTGTTGATTAATTACAGAGATTGTGAAGTTACTAAGAGCTCGAGTAGAGTAATTGGCATTGGTGGGTTCAGCAAATGCTGCGAGATCGTCCCTGCGTCCATAGCTGGAGAACAAGTCGAGAACTGCAGGTGGGCTTTGCAAACTTTTGACAATATATTTCTTTCCTCGATGAGTAATGATTGATCCGGGGAAGGCGTGATAAAATACTCGAGAATATGGTATGACGTCCATTACTGCTTTTGAATCTCTGATGTAATCGACGTTTCCATTTTGAAGTGGATGAGAAGTATCAACAATACCATAATTAAGTGGTTCAATAGATCTCATCGACACTGTCTTGTGAGGCTTGGTACACGACTTTTCGCAAAAAGTTATGTTGAGTTTATTGTCGTTAAAAAGTATAAATAACATTTTAGGAACAGAAACGTACCGACTTCATGATAGTAATTTCAACATTCTCTTGCGGGGATATATATCTTTGGCTCAAAAGGCCACGTCTAATCAAAGAGTCGGTTGTCGTCCTAAAGGATTTCCAACCCCCAAACATTTCAATATCGGAAAGCAAATTTGCGCTACTTCCAAATTTGAAATCAAGTAAGGACGCAGCATTGTAAATACCCAACACTAACGGCGATTCAATTGAAGCGCACAAAAGATGACCCTGCAAAATTGATACGTCGTTGGGGAGTGTTAGAGGGGCGCATAATCCATGGCTTAGCAGTCCCTGAGGATGCTTCCACAAATATTGTTCAGCAGGCGAATTGAAGCAGACCTAAAATGCATATTATGAGAGGTGCATAAACAACAGTTCAAAGAGTAGCAAATAGTGCTCTGTATATTCGTACCATGACAGCATATGACTTGCGTTCCATAGAAGTACTTCGACCTGCTCGACCTGACTGTTGTATCAGATTGTTGAAGGACCCAGGGTAACCGCAATGCAGGGTAAAGTCAATTCCACCAATATCAACTCCAAGTTCTAAAGCATTAGTTCCTACAACTGCAAGTAACTTGTTTTGGAAAAGACGATTTTCAATGTCTCGTCTTACATCTGCACTATAACCACCACGGTATGACTCAACTTTTGACGCAAGGTGCGATGTGTCTGAAGTCTTCCGCAATTCCTTTGTGCACCTTTCATAAACCCATTCTACAAGATTTCGAGTTTTACAGAAGCAGACACAGCGAATATTGTGCTTCATACAAGCCGCGAGAAGTATTGCTGTCTCATCTGCCGCATGTCTGCGAAAGTGAATGCGGTTTTGGTTTTCCTCTAAGACTTCGTCGCCAGAACTCTTTTTCTCATCTAATCGGCTATTTATTACATCGTTTTGGAGACCTTTTGCACAAGTAACTGTTTCAGGATTCCAAGTGAAAAACTTCTTTGCACCACAAGGAGAACCATCGTCATACGAAGACACAACTACGATTCTATTTGTTGGTATAGCTTTCACCAAATTTTTGAAGTGAACTTCTGGATTTGACAACGTTGCCGAACATGCGACAAATGTCGGCATTCTAAACCTCTTCATATCAACGCATTTTATCTGACTTACTGCACACATTCGAACAAGGCGAGACAATACAAACGAGACGTGGGACCCAAATGATCCTTCGTAAATATGTGCTTCATCAAGAACAACATATTTGATACGAGACAAGAAATCTCCGTAAACTTCATTTGTTGCAGCAGATGGCAAAATAAATGCATGTAGCGAATCGGGATTTGTTAAAATTATATTGCAGTCTTGAGCTATATACTCGCGATGTTGATGAGGAGTATCACCATCTAAACACGCGGCTTTTACTACATCATCATCCTCTAACCTGTTTATAAAATCAGCGTAGTTAAGAAACTTGCTAAGTTGATCTTGCGCAAGTGCCTTTGTGGGGTAAATCAACAATGCCTTGTCAGAATTATCGCGAGTTATTGATGCCATCACCGGAATTGAAAAACATTGACTCTTTCCTGAACCGGTTGATGTGCAAATGATTGTGTGCTTTTGATCCAATATAGCAGATATAGCTTTCACCTGATGATTGAAGAGTCGATTTCTCCCGATTTGATGATCGCTATTTAGATTTGACTGGGCGCATATTTCATTTTTCTCCACCTCAAATAATTGAAAGTTAAATAGATCACCAACAACTTCTGGAATGCATGACCGATAGCGAGGATCCATAAAAGATGTCCGTAATCCTCGAGCAGGAATATCGCCAGCATATGCCGCGGAGTGGTTCTCCATGGCTCCAACGTTATACAATCCAAGAATTTTATAAAGATCCAATTCTTCAGGATGATATTGTTCACGATTTGAGGTTAAGTTTCCGCTCTCTTTTACTTCGGGAGTTATTAAAGAAACTGGGTCACCAGCAACGACAACTAATTCACTTTCACAAGAGATTGTTGGGGGAATATTCTTCCCAGAAGAATTTCTTTCAGATAGCATCACCTTTCCAACATCCAACATTTGTGGAATATTCTTGATGCTTCGCTTCAAAGCAGCAAGACGACGACGCGCTGCTGTCTTGGTGCTTGCACCGAGACGTTTTGTAGGTTTAATTTTCGCCGTCTCCTTCTCAGTTTTAAATGATTTTTCTATTGGTTCATCCTTGACTAACTCCTTTTTCGGAACACTAGCTTCGATATTAAATCCCACGAATAACTCATCTTTCCCGGGGTTCTTAGAGCTCGTGTTTACGCCAACATTGTCCGTCAAAGCATACTCCTCAATTTGATCTCTAATATCCAATATCTCGCGAATACCTAATTGCAATATCATTTCTTTCATGGGTACTGTCGAACCATCATTATCTTCGCTTGGTATCTCTTTCATCGGTAAAGCATGTAATAGGGTGTTCAGCGGTAGCAAAGGTTTGCCACTAGTCCGCGTCAATAGACACAGAATGGGATCTACAACTGATAAGGCAACAATCAAAGGATGTTGATTGTTTACTTTTCCTTTTGAAGCTTTCTTGAAAGCCTTCTTCTGGTCACCCTCGTTTGAATTCATATTCATGATGATCTCACTCTCACAAGAGCTCAGTTACAAATAAAGACATCGGCATAACATCTGCGATTTTAATATGATGAGATTTTTTGGTTGGATTGAGATTTTAAACGGCAGACTTGATAAAAATGAATCATCATTCTTCATGAAACATGAAAGAGCGATACGCGCGCTGATGTTGAATGTGTTTTTTTAAACTGTATGCTTTTATTTTATTAACTTCTACTCTTGTACCAGGTATAAATTACTTTGTAGTTACAACTCATCCTCTTCATCAGTTACAGGTGTTGTTGGGGACCTGATCACGAGAAAGTCGAATAACGTCTTAAATCTAAAGGTGAAAAAAATGTCATATTGTTTTGAAGACTACGTAACATATTAATAATAATATGATCACAGCAGCCACAATGGCAATACATAATTAACAAGGATTGACAAACAGTCCTACATCTATATTTAATATTTAGTTCAAAGCAATTAGGATTCACTTAACACTACATCTCACTGAGACTATTATTCAAACTAGTGAGCAGTGGATTTGAATTGCTATGGTGAACGTTAGCAACAGCGTGCGATCTAGACTTGTGAACTGTGTGATTATTGCCGTATCCATACAGTTCGTTCTTGTACTTTGAATCTTCTATCTCTCCATCGTGAGAAAAATTTTTCTTTGCAAGCGCAAAATAGGTAGTCATTGTAAGCAAAGAATCTGATCCAGCCTGGTGTTCCGTTCCAATTCGCAAGCAATTTAGCTCATCTGCCAACTTTTGCAGCCCTCCAAAGTGTCCGTCACATAGAGAAGTCATATACTTTATATCATATATTGTCGGAAAATAGAGCTTTAGCGTGTCGAAGAAACTCTTCTCAGAGTCAGGCAAGTCTCGACATGTCAATAACTTCAAAAGATATCCGTAATCATAGCCACTGTGGAAAGAAACCCATTTCACTCGATCATCTAGAACAAGCCCACTCACCATCAAGAGTTCTCCGAACTTTACCGGATCAATGCCTTTTGACGCATGGTCTCGAAAACTAATACCGCTATGAGTTAACAAATCAATAGAATCCTGTGCAAACATGTCTTGTTTGATATCGAACTGGAAATTAAACTGCCAACAAGGAGCACCATCAAAATTTCCATCTTTATCTGCAAAACAAAGACCTAGCTGAATTATTCGTAAAATATCCACATTACATTTTAAACTCTTATAGTGATAGTCAGGAGCATATTGCTCAGCTATAACAGGACGTGCCACCACTCCTGGAAATTCTGTATCCATGGCGACATAAGGATGCGTCTCGATCACGTTTTCCCGAATGTATTTCATTTCCTGTTCCAAATTTTCGGCCCAGACATTTCGTATTTGCAATGTTTTCCTATTTTGATTCAAAACCATGAAATGGTCAACTTCAGATACCAAACTGAAAGAAATGAAATTAGCTTACCCATCAGGTGTTGGGAACTTATGCACTAGAACAGCATTACTAATCACTTCTACCTGCTGCTGAGGTGAACTCGTGTTGGATCGATGAGGTGAATGTACATTTGTAGATGGCAGAAAGGGAGGAGATTCCCCCGACAAGGGTTTCGAGACTGTAGTAGCACTCATCGTTACTGCGTGAGAATTCTTCTAAGAACAAACGACCTTCGTGTGTATAAAATAGATGTACCGATCGCATTCATGAACATTGCACCGGCTAACGGAGAAAAGGGTAGAGCGGGGAGAGGCTACTAGAATTATCCAGCCCTCGCTTTCTGGAGAGAGACCTGGTGTATATGTATGTGTACCTTGATTCGCAACAAGCGAAGTTTAGCTCCACAGGACGTCATCCTAACGATCTTTCACTTTCACATTTTTTTGGAGCTCCCTATCCCATACTTTTGTCCCCTCCCTCTTCTCTCTACATAATCTCTTCACATCTTTCATTTTTTAGAATATGACGACGACGAATCAACACCAACAGGATCACATGAAGGCCTGTAAAGACCTGTTGGCTCTAGCCGAGGAACTTGTCGAAAATCCAAATCGAATGGACGACGAGGCGACATTACACAAATCATACGAGTCTCTCATAACATTGAAGTCATCCCAACGTTTGGCATGCCACGCTTTGCATGCTCAGATGGAAGGATTCAAGTCGCAAAAGGCTCAATACGAAAAGAGTCAGTTGACGTGTAGAAATTTGGAGTATGAAAGGACACGTCTTATTCGAGAAATTGAGCTCTGCAAGGAGTATGATAGTGTGGAGCTGGGGAAACTTTGCGAATTGGAAGGGTTCGAGGGCGAAGGAGGATCATCGAAGTATCTTGGCCGAGATGTGACCGAGTTGACAAATTGTGCTGAACATCAGGCTATTTTGGATAAATTATCGACGGAAATTAAGGAGAGGCAAAATTTAGAAGAAAAACTTAAGTCGTTGAAGAAAGAGTGTATGGTTATAGAGAGAGAGACGTCTGCGAAGGTGGCCTTTGTCAAGGGTTTACCTAATCAGCTCCAAGCGATCGAAAGGGCAACCATGCAGCTTCAAAAGCATTTTTCTGTCAATGACATGTATACGGGGACACAGAGAAGGGAGAAGTACGAAAAGGCGCGTATTCTGGAGAAACCGTTATATATATTATTTTGCCAAGTAGAAGCTTACGCTCATTCTGTTGAGGACAAAAGTATCTCTGTTAATATTGTCGACGTTTGCGTCGTTGAACAAATGAGTGACAAAAAAAAGAATTTCCTGAAAAACGCTTCAAATAAGAAAGCAAAGCTTGTTGATACTGAAGCATCGTTTGCTTCTCCTTCACCTTATTCAGTGCGACTCGACATAAGTTCAGGAAGTGAAAATGGGGAAACAGTCGCAAAATCTACTCTCTATTTCTCTTTCTATCCTGCCCTTGATGTTGTAACTGTCGATTACAAAAACAATGGGACCTTCTTCCTTTTTGATAATTTATTTCCAGGTGATAACGGCTGTCTAGTACCAGGAAAGGGCGGTTTTGTATCTATTACAGAAAACACTTTCTCTGGTAAGCCCTATTATTGGGTTCAAAATTTGTGTGGTCGTCAATTTGTGAATGGCGAACTGTATTATGTAGAGTCGGAAGGGAAGGCCGTTATTGAAAATGAAACTGCCGCCGTCATGAAACAGCTCCAAATACGTTTAGCATCCCATGACATGCTGAAGAAAACGTTGAATAAGCTATCGAAAGTACCAAAAACGATACCAGTCCACGAAAATCTACGTGGATTTTTTGATAAACTCTCGAATTCCCAAGAAACCGTCATCTCTTCATGGACAGAAGTTGAAGTAGCCCCTGCATGTTTGAAGAGATCTCAAACCAATATCGCATCTCGCTTTTTCACTGCTTCAATAAAGAAAAATCATTCATATTTTATTAATGTGTACGTTGAAGTGCAAAGTCAATACCCAATGGTGGCCCCTCGCTGGAAACTTGAACACATAGAGCCTTCTTCTACTTCTTCTAAGGTCACTTTCAACGAAGAGCTTCATTCAATACAGGTATCAGCGAATGCTGAATACTTATCATTTGTGGACAAAAATAACTTACGCTCATTTGATTGGATACTTTCACATCAGCTGCGTTTCATTATTTGTGCAATAGATGAGATTGGAAAAGAAGGTAGCTCCGCTTTGCCAATGTGGCGGGATACAATTGACCAAAAACAACTCAAAGATCAAGAGATGAGTTAAAACTCTCAAATATTTATTCATATCTGGTTATCAGTAGTAAAGGGGAGATAAATTCAACATTCTTATGAAGTCTTTATTTGTGTGCATGGTAGTGATGGCGATACACTACTCTGTGATCTTTCGTACGATTGTTGGAAAGTTTCCTTGAGGCTCAAGAATTCTTGATGATCTTCTTCGAATACGAATGAACACAAGCCTTCGTCTTGCTCGCGACTGCTGTAGATCACAATTGTTTCGTTGAAGATCATTTTTGAGTTTGACCGACATTTAACTCGAAGCCTGCGACCAACAAACGGACGTCTTTCGTGATTTATTCTATTGCTTCAATATCTTTTGTGTTTCGGGTTACTGATGTAACCTTCATACCCCATTGCTTGTTCCGATCCAGAATATGCACGAGTGAACGCGTATCATTTTACCTAAATGCGCTAGACCAAACAATAACAATCGTAAAATTATTTGAAGAAAAAGCAATATTGTCTAGAAACCTTTCGCACCACGTCGCTTCGATCGAAATGAACCCTCGGTCATTCATAAATAAAGGTGTTCTATTTAGCTTCCTTGTAACTCTTAATCAAGTGTGAATGCACTTTTGACAGAGTCAAAGTTGTCTCCAAGCTATCTTTGATCTCTGCCCTTCAATAAGTCACACTCCCAAGGAACAGACCTACTCGTCACGCATTACTGCAGCGTTATGAATATCTATAGAAACATACTTGAATCAGTTTACAATTATGTTGCAAGTACTAGCATCAAATTACAACTCATATTACTTTTTGCTTATACATGCTTGACAGGTGACTTTACACCGGTCCATAGATTCCTTCGAAAACCTTATATACTTTAGTTTCAATGACGTGATTGCCCCGTGTTTGGCAAGCAAAATAATTTCGCGTCAACAAAATTACATCTATTTTCTTTCAACATAATATTGCATTTGTTGCACAAGTTGTTTGACGAAGCACCAAGGCCCAATTTCTGTAACCAAAAACGCCGCAATCCTCAAACACTTTTCATTAACGAGAAGAATACAGAAGGCACTCCAACCGATAATTCTCATCCCTGATCATCGCTTCTTCATTAATGAGAGGATCAAATGGCTCTCGGTAGCTTTCATGAAGTCGCTCAAGGGAAGAAAATAATTTTCGTTCAACTGCGAAAATAACACCGGACGTTTGCTTGTCTTGCGGTTTCCCAACTTTATACAAACGCATTATCCAATTGAAAATAATACAAAATCTCGGCACAAATAAATACATGTAGGGTGACTTATCAGGTAGTTGTAGTTCAACTTGTGAACACTTTAAAAATCGGTCTAAACTGTTTTGAGTCCTGAACCCTCCGTACAGCTTTCGTCTTAAATATTGGTCTCTCATCTCTACTTCAAAGTTGTATTGGCTCATTGGCCCATCGAGAGCATATACAAGAGAGCAGCTAAACATTGGTTTTGGTTGAGGGACAACCAGACTCCCATCGTTAGTAGCTGGGAAATCAAACATAGAGCAAATCGCGCGCCTGAGTGAAATTTCACTATTCGTCTTTTGCAAAATCATTCTACTATCAACGTGACCAAAATGAATCTTCTTTGTTCCGTAAAAGTATTGTTTGCCTTCTCCAAATAAATGAGTCACGGAAATGTAACATTGCTTCATTGGGAATCGTGGGGATTGCTCAAATTTTTTCCATATTTCTATTCCATCTGGTAGAGGCGGAGGGGCGGAAACCGGTGCATCCACTGAATCTTTATGATTTCTCACTTTTCCATTACTATCCGGATGTTGACATTCCGAGGATGAGTTGAAATCGATGTGTTGTTGTTTTTCGACGGTTTGATCTTTTTGACCCATAATTTCTTGTTGCAAATTTTTATCAACAGGCACTGTGAGCTGGTTGATAACCTCAGATGTTTTGTCAGTTTGGAATTCTTGTTTTGCCTTCTCTGGTGTTGGGCGCTTCGCCGTAATACTTTGTTTTTGATCAGGATTGTGAGCGGTACCGGACTCATTCAGAATTTTCTTCGAGTCTAAAGCAGCCGCACTGTTGATACGTGGAGCATTATTTTGTTTGGCATCTTCTGTTGGTGAATCTTGTCTCTGCTTAGCGTCACTTTTACTAACGTTGGTTTCGTGAAAAGAATTACCAGAATTTGAGACCAATGAGGTGTTGGCACGTGCAACTTGACTACCTCTCGAACGTTCTGATGGTAAAGGAGGTCGACGTTGAGCGACTATATTAGTTCTACCAATGCCGATTGAGCTCTTGCCAACATTTGAAGCCAAAGAGTTCTTACCACGTACGCTTTGATAATTTTTTGCAAGAAGTGTTGGTGCACGTTTTTGACGTTGGGCGTACTTCCGTACGTCTCCAGAGAGACCCATCCTTCGATGCTGTGCTGAAAATCGTGTAAGCGCTATCACATTATTCTCATCAAAGGCGGGGGCTTTTTTAGACCTTTTTGATGGCTTTAAGTTTGCAGCACGTCGCTGTGAAGCTGGGCGTTGTGAACGTGACATAGAAGTTTCGAGTCGCTCTCTTGATGCATCTGAATTAGATATTTTTCTTGATAAAGCCGTTTGCTTCGGTATCACTTTATTTTGCTTTTTCTTTGGAATACTGTATTTATCTATATTTTGTACCATTTTACTAGAACTGGTATTGACATCGTCATCATCTGACCAAACACCAAAATCGACATTATTGGACGTAGTAGGAGAGCTTCCGTTGTTTCTCCCAAATTTTTGTTTGATCTTTTAATAAAAATATTACGGTTAACATAAAGTATGCAAAGCCATTGATTTCAAGGTCTTACCATCGTATCGTTTGGTAGCGTATTCTTAAGCGAAGCGACATCTCTGGCGACATTTTTATCTTGCGGATCATCATCACTTTCGCTATCTTCACTAAATCCCAAAGATTGTAAGTCAACCGATGGTTCTCTCGTTTCTGAAAATAATTCTCTTTCATTTGATGACCGAAGTGATCTCATACGTGAAAATGAAGACTCTCGTTTATACTGCTCAATAAAGCTTTCAACTGGCGGAGGAAGCTGATCATTTCTGCGTTTTCCGACAACTGACATTCGACGAAACAAATTATTAATTCTTTTCCTAACATGCCTTTTAAACTCTTTGGTACCTGAGACCTCAACGTCATCAATTGCTTTAATTACATCGTTCACGAAAACGAGATTGACAAGATTAATTTTACCAGAAGTTCCAGAAACAGTGTCAATAACACAAGAATCGTTACTATCATGAATTCCCACTTCAAAATATCCTTTTGGATACCAAACGTCTATATGGTAGATTTTATCGTCTGGGTCAATTATTTCGATGAGGCATGCAAACGGGAGATCTTTTTCCAGAGGTTCAAAATTTGCAGCAGCGCGACTGTTGGACGACATTAGATCGATTTTAGCATTCTCAACTTTGGCTTGAATATCATAAGAAATCCTTGATCTATTTTTCTCATTTTTTGCTGTTTCCTTAAAACTTTTCTCGGATACTTTATTAGGAAGACTTGTCAATGTTCTGTTCTTACTGTTACTGCCCCTCTCCCCATTATTACTTGACGTTCTTTCTTTACGTGATTGGCCTTTTCTATCATCAGTGTTATCACCGTCCAAACTTCGCATCAAGTATGTACACATTGCAGTATTCCTGTTAGTTATATCAGCGTCCCATTTTCTCACCCACTCCGTTGCCCATGCAACATGTTCCTCAACCGACTCTTCATCGTAAATCTTGGGCGGGTTGTCCTTTTTGAAGTAAATACTATTTCCCGGAAACTTCACATCGTTACTAGCAGTACGCGACCTACTATGTCGCTGTTGCTGTTGCCTAGCATCACCGGTAAAGCTTAATACATTGGCGAGAAATACTTGAGAATGTTCGTCCACTTCTTCAGGAGTCAAATCAGCAGATTCATCCTGTCCGGAAGTGGTTCCCACCTTCTGGAATTTCTCCACAAAATTTTCATCGCAATTGTTGTCACCATCATTAAGAGTTCTCCGATAACACAGTACTGATGAAATTAAAGCAGATCGATACTTCGCTTGGTCTATGCTCGCTTTATGTGCGTCACTCATGATATATATAATTATAGATATATCGATATGCCTCTGCTATGAAATATAGATTTCACATGTAAAGTGGGCAATAGACCTACTATGAAAGCTCTCTTTCTCTCGATGGAATGTGTTTCTCGTATTTTAAGTAGAATTACAATAGGGTGTTAAAAGGCCGTTTCGAAGTGGCAGCTTTCGTTGGTGATAAGTGATTATCAGCGAGACTTGCTTATTATTTTTGATAGATACAACATCGGTATGTATTTCGAATGAATATGGTCGCGGTCGGGTAGGGTGACGTACCGACATACATTGCAACTGGGTTGATAAACGACGTACACATACGCACACACGCACATACTCGTAAACGTTAAAATATCATATGACACATGTGATAACATCATATATTTCTTTGTGAAAAGAAGAGAGTGCGAGACCATGGACCATGACCCCACCAGCGATCAAAAGCAACGAAAAGTTCGCAGTTCGAACAGATTCTTTAGTGGGAAATACCTGGGCAATTCACCCCAGTTCCTCATTTGTAAGGGAAGTAAATATGTGCGACTTGGAACGAAACCTCTCATCTTTCATATGTTCGGAGTTTTATTCAGATTCTTATTGTTCAATAAATCGCATCGAATTGCGAAGGAATTGTGATGATGAGGTGGCTAATATCGTCGAGGAAAAAGAAGAGGAAGATTCTGAGGGAGGTATATCATATAAGTCGGTGGAATGGAAACAAAGCACTCGTCAGGGCGTTGAGCATCTAATGATTGAAGTTTTTGTTAATGATAGATCATGTGCCAATGTTATCCTTGCGTTTACGAGATTGAGGGAAGGACGAGCGATTGTCGGTGTAGATTATCTTCTAGTGAAAGGTTCAAGGAAAGGGTTTGAACCAGTGCTACAGTATTTACAGCTCACATGTGGATGTTACGTTTCTTCGAAATCGTTCGCATTTACTCCAGCAGAGATTGCCAAAGTATTCGATAGTGCCTGGTCTAAATCAACTTTATTGATGTCAACATTCAAACCCTTGGAATTGATATTTGATACAAAGGAAATCGTCCCCAATTCTAATCTGGAATCGATAACATTGACAATTCCAGGAAAATCCATAAAGGAATTTTTTGACAGTGCGCATAGTTGTGATAGAAATTTATTGCGTTTCATAGAAGACTTTTTCGCAAAAGAATTCCGGATTAGTATCTCACAATTTCCAATAATCAAAGCTGCGAATGGCTGTGTTATTATTGGTGGCGATAGGATAAAGATACTTGGGGAAGATACATTACTTGTGGTTTTAAAGGAAATACAAAATATAGTGAAGAACCGATCACATTTGGAGCACATGCAAGAATAGCCGATCAACCTGGGCTAATTACACAAAATAGATATATTATATCTTTTACAATGCTCTATTTCATGTTAGAATCGACTCAATTGCAACCAAGGCCTCTTTGAATTACGAGTGTATATCCATAATCCTTTAGGCTGCATGCGTCAGTAAAACTAAACTTGAATTTTGGTGCAACCCTGCCGAATACTTTCAACAGCTGCGTTTACTATCAATTGCGTATGAAGAGATACATCACTTAAAGTGGAGGCCTCTTCATTCCATAAACTGGACTCATCCGTGGCTCTCGATAGCCTTGAAAACGTCTTCCACATGTACGATTCTTGCGATGAAGATATTTGAACGGTGTCTACACCAATTTTCTTTATTGCTTGTAGATCCATGAAATTCAAGTCCATCGTGTGAATCTCAAATTTAGGATCAAATACATCACTCGGTATGACAAAATCGTGGATTACAACTGTTGAATGAGATCCTCTTACTTCCAGTTCCTGTCTAAGTGCATGAAGAAAACTGCAATGAAAGCTAAGTACTTTGTCCCCAAAGTAAACAAGACACGTAACATCGATTGGTACACCTTCATCATTAGTTATAGCATGAACAGTATGCACAGTGGTGGCGGCTACCAAAGCGTTGTTATTTTGTGCCATGTATATAAGAATTGCTGCTATGATACAATACCAGCCAACATCTCCGATGCATCCTAGTGGATCTCCATCTGCTCGACATCTTATGTCATTTTTGAAAAACTCCTCGTCACCGCAAAACGTAAAATCCGACTGTATTCTATCAAATTCCATCTTTTGAATCTTCTCGAGAAAACATTTTGTACGAGGATTGTGAACAAACATAGTCCCGTCCAAGAGAAATTTACCACATTCCTTTGCAATTTGAACCATCTCAGTAAAATCCTCTACACTAACAGCAACGGGCTTTTCAACTAACACATGTTTGCCGGATCTCAAGGCCTGAATGACCCATTGTTTATGGAGTTTCGTCGGCAGTGGAATATACACTGCATCACAGATATTTTCCAATAGAAGATCCTCATATGAATCGTAAATGGTTACATTATGATGAGAACCCATGTCAGAAATAAACTCCTGCACAAACTTCTCTGCCTTACGTTTATCCCTTGAGGCCACGGCCGTAATGACACATTCGGAAGACAGGTGGTTAATCGCTTGCGCGTTCTTTCTAGCGATCCGAGCTGCCCCCATGATTCCAATCTTTAACTTTCTTGTTTCGCCTTCCATGATGATTTCTATAAATTAAGCTTTTTAACCGATCTTTCTTCGATTACATTCTACTGAAGCGATATTCAATTTCTGAATTTTCTGTTTCAATAAATGATCGAGGTCTGTACAAAATTTAGTTTTGAGTTGTAGATCTAGATCTAGATTGTAGAGTGTGAGTGTGATTATGTAGAACCCATGAACCATGAACTTCCTTGTACGTCACGCTGTGCGACAATTGTGCGTGTACATGCGATAATAAAGCGGTCGTGTGCGTGCGAGCCAATAATTTCTGTGCGTGTGCATTCTCTTTTCAGAAATCAAAGTCGACCGATGTCAACCACCAAGAATGCGCCAAATTTTTCATATTTTCCCGACAGGCCCCCATCATCTAATCTAACATCAACATCATCCGAGCAACCCTAAGAACGACTTTCCTTCCATTTGGTGTTGCAGGAGTGGTATTACCTTTCTTCATAAGCGCCTTTTCTTCGTCTACACCATGGATGCTGCATTGTAACAGGAACATCCCAAATGGTATGTAATATATATAATAGATGATTGTGATACTTCAAGTATTATTTTACATGAAAGGTGAAAGCGGGTGGTTTCTACCAAGGTGTTGTTTTGAGTCTCACCATTTGGCCACAAAATCCCGAGAGTAAAGATTGCGAAAGCTAGCGAGAAATTTAGGACTTTGTCGTGCCCATACTTCAATAGCAGGCGGATGTGTTATACTTCACTGCATCGTCTGTTGTACCTGTATGGTACATTATTATTCATTCATGGAATTTTGTTTTAAATCTATTTTTTATTTACTCTCATTCGCCTTTTTTTTAATAAACATACGATCTGGAGCAGTCCTAAATCAGATAGATTTAAACTATCGGCGACGAAGTTTTGTAATCTTTTCTACCCTGCCAAGAGATGAAGATGAAGAAGTTGAACCCGGAAAAATGAAAGTCGCTGAAATTAAAGCTGAACTTTCAATGCGAAAAGTTGACTTTTCAGATTGTTTTGATAAAGAGTCCCTTGTCAATAAATTGCAAGAAGCAAGAATGTCTGGAAAAGCTGACCCTTCAATTATCGACGAATTTAATAAAAAAAGGTACATTACAGTTATTTGCGTTAGCCTCAATCGATACATGTATTTTTAATTTATTTGTTTAGCTTGACGCAACGATAAAAGGGGAGACTTTTTTGACGCCTGATGCTGTCGAATCAGCACTTGGAGGGGACGGCACGCTTCCAGGTGGAATGCCGCCAGAAATGCTCAAACAGCTGGTCTCCGATCCTGAGTTAATGGCATTTCTTCAAAACCCCAAAATGCAAGATGTTATGAAAATAATAATGAGCGACGGACAAGAAGCCCTTCAGAAGAAAATGGCTGAGGATCGAGAGATTCGTGAAATGGTCATGAAACTCAATTTTGTGATGAGTGATGCTATGAAGGAGAAATAAACTAGAGCAAGTTTTTTCATTTCTATTTTGACATGATACGGTAGTGCTATTCTTCGTTTCCCTTCATTTCTTCAAGAATCGTCTTTGCTTGCTATAAGCTTTGCGTGAAATCTATATAAAAAGGAAGTGGACATCGACAGCTTGGGATAAATGCTCAAATATGCGAATATAAATGAAAAATTGAGGTTTTCGACTATCTCACGAATCATTAGATTGATGTTACTTTGTCTGGTGAGATCTAAAATATATTACTAATTGGAAGGCGGATACTAGATAAGTGGGGTTACTTGAACGGTGGGAGTTTTCGGCACTTAATCGAATTGTAGGAATACCTTTTTGAAATCCGCAAGGTCCATCCCACCAAGCTTTTGAAGAATCTTTCTAGGAGATTGGTATCGCATCACAACATTGAAAGAAGTGTCGAATAACAGGTTATTATGCCTTCCATTAGAAGCTTAGTGGGTGATGAGGTGAATGAAGAAATGCAGGAAGTTGATACCCACTACAGCTTCACATGCTTCAACAACCTATTCACCGTAGACATCATGTTTGGCAATATACTACTGGGCAAGGCAGACATGAGAATCTGATTCGACACTTTGTTATGATGTGAGTGAGCATTTAATGAAAGAACCTTACTAAAAATTGCGAATATCTCGAATAGTAAAAGTACGTAAGTAGTAGGAGTACTCCTCCTAATTAGTAGTATCCGTTATATTAAAACAAGTTATTTAAGTGAAGTACCAGTCTCTGCTCTGAAGCCAAGTTGATGCACGTAAAGCCTTTAAACTATCAATAGGCTTTGCGACCATCATTATTTCAAGAGAATTTACATTCTCGTAACCACTTAGACTATGCAAGTTCGGAATTTGGTCTTTGCAAGGAGGCGCAAATATAGCAAAGTCGATTGCATAGCTCGTCAAAGCAATTTCAACGGCATTTTTCGTACAATCTCCATCCTTATGTACAATAAGAGATATCGACGTTGACGGTGACAGTATACTTTTAAATTTCTTTGCAACAAGGTCAGATGGAGCAACAACTAGAACTCGTGGCCGGCACATAAAGTACGGCGTTGAGCCGTTATAAGAATCGTCAGGCTGATCAAATAGATAACCTTGGCCTGGACTCGAAAGCGGCTCGAAAATACCTGAATTTGTAATTTTTACTGAAACATTAGGCTCCCCTCCTCCCCCCGGCTCCCCAGTCTTCTCTACGCAGCCAAGCACATCAAACCCACTTCTAACTTGTCCGAAAATTGCATGCTTACCATCGCACTGGGGAGTTGGTTGAAATGTGATAAAAAACTGACTCGAGTTGGAGTTCTTACCGCTATTTCCCATGGAAAGGATTCCTCTACTATGATGATGAAGTTGTAGCCCTGATCGTTCATCTTTGAACTTCTTCCCACTAAAGATACTTTCTCCGCCACTTCCATTACTCATCACAAAGTCGCCTCCCTGCATGATAAATCCAGGGACGACACGATGGATTATAGATCCAGTGTATGACAGAGGTTTGCCACATACGCCAATGACAGGACGTGGAACGACTTTTCCAACGTTACCTTTGCACCCATCCGAATACGAAGTTGTACCAGCCAGTGTCATAAAATTTTCGCATGCCATTGGTGCAATATCCCAAAACAATTCTACAACAATTCTTCCTCCATCAGTTTCTGGATCATGTGACAGAGAATATCCTCCAAGTTTTTTCACCTTGACGCCGAAATCATGATCCATTTCAATAACACCTTCTGCTTTAATTCTACTAAGTTCCGATCCTCCTAATTTTTGAACGTCGCTTGACGAAAATCTATATCGAGAATCCGTCGCATGAACAAAAGCTGCACCAAGCGCCAGTTTCGACCGATGATCATTGATGTCAATGTCAAGACATTGTGACATTGTACATACGACGTATGTAGAGTCCAGGTCCGATCAATATCACTGTGATGGGCTATTCTAGCTCTTGATATGATCTTCGGCGAGTGGTGGTGGTGGTAGGTTATCGGCGCTTTGTTAACATAAATTAAAACTCCCGTTCTTGACTGACGCGTTACCAAGTTCGTTGCATGACTGGTATCCACGAACATTGTCAGCTCAACATCTAGGTCCAACGCTTCTGGCATGTCGGGCGGATTGCTCTTCTTGGTGAAAGGATAGAATTCGTAATTATAAGATCGTCGGTGTCGCCTCTCAAGAAGGAAGAAAGAGAAGCGGAAGATATTAAGCAAATGAAAAGTGAATTCACGCAAGAATTAAGTAGGCGCCTCGAAAACAAAACAGGGTGGTGCCGAGCTTGGTGAAACTCCTGATACAATGAACTATGATAAATACTCAATCGTCGCCGATGTTTGCCACTGAAGGGGTCTTCCTGATTGTAGAAATTAAATCTCTTATCTCACGATCTGTTGCAGAGGCAAATTCTCGAACCGAATCATAGCCGTGCACATCAATGATTTGGGCAGCTACCGCTGCTGGAATTTGCAGATTGTTGGTAAGATGGTTCCTATTGCTATTGCATTTAAACTACATTAACAACATTAACAAAATGATTAGAAATGCTAATAGTTATTTAAAAATGTTCAAAGAGTATAAAAAGTTTTATTTCTGTCAAAAATACTTGTGTGTTTCATGTGTGTATCTGAATATGTCAGCATGATATCTTGCACTTCAAATTAATTTCCGACACACTCCTGTGAACTTGATCAGATATTAAATAGAATTGATTCATGTTCATCAAACAAATTGTATTGAGTAAGAACGTCTTTATAATGTTGTTTGTACACATCAAATTCCTTCTGATTGATCCCCATAATAAGATCTCGAAATTTCACGAATAACACACCTTGT
>Ga0209092_10001485_pt1 | contig 22753 bp, 23 predicted proteins | sample FraStrMetagenome_FD_187446 | JGI IMG/M metagenome (GOLD analysis project Ga0209092, IMG submission 187446) | Marine eukaryotic phytoplankton communities from Arctic Ocean - Fram Strait ARC3M Metagenome (SPAdes) (version 2) | ecosystem: Environmental > Aquatic > Marine > Oceanic | place: Fram... | reverse complement strand
ACAGTTCTCTTTAAAAGTTACGTAACGGCTACACCATAAAATAATATCCTCTACACAGACGATGAACCAATCACCATCCTATTCACCCCATCAAGCACCCTATCACCATTCACATCACGTAAGTCGTACGTGTCAACACTCCCGTTCTCAATGAGGAGATGATAGTATTATTACAAGCTATAACTATTGAATTCAGGAACAAGGAAATCGTCTCACAACTCCGAGAATAAGAATCAATATTAATCATTAAGGATGAATGGATGGACATGAAAACATTATCGTACCTGCATCCCATCACAACTGCCTTATTATTTCCCATACGATACACTTCTTACCGACATCGATCGTTTGCCTTACATACTATACGCCGTAGCAACAACAGCAGCAGTGATCATTCCAAATCATCCTCACGAGAAACCATGACATCCATCTGTAATTATCCCCCAACCTTTCATGGCGTGGCAGTGATGCGGAATATGCCGATTCAGTTTGTGTCTACGATTGCGAATAGTAATCCAGGTAATTGTCCTGATTATGTTATGACCGTGGATGTGAATATTGAGCTTGGTGAAAAGGCCTCATCGCTAGACACTGGATTAAAGGATGGTGGTGGTGATGATGATGGCAATAGTATTCAGTTTTCGATGAATCGGGATATGACGTCCTCCGATGAACCGATTGTGGATTTGCTAAGACGTCTCGAGTTGACTGCATCGAAACATTTACGTAAGAAGATGCAAAGTGGTGAAAGGGTTAAGAATTTAAAGCTGAAAGGGAAAGATATTGCAAGAAGTTTGAGGTCGATATTGCATGTGGATGGATACCAGCGGAAACTAGGCAAGTCTGAGCTTACGGGTATGTCCTCTAGTGATACGTTTTGGAGTTCGGTCGACTCCATACAATTTGAAATAAACCATGACAACATCTCGTCTACAGTACATTTGAAAGTTATTTATTGTCCGCCGACGTTGGCAAAATCTCCCTCAATTTTTTCGTACTTTGGCGGTATTGAGTTATTTTCTGGTGTCCCAGTGACGCTGGGAATCTGCAAAACTGTGTTCGCAGATAGTATCAATGTATCTTGGATGACGAATGATATTGTTGTGCAGGAAGATTGTGGAAATGCTTCGACAAAATTTTTGTACACCCCAAAAGCAGACGATATTGGAAAAACGTTGTCTGTTTCTATTCGTCCTTCCCGTAAAAGTTATGAAGATACGCATCGTATTTGTGAACGCACATTTGTTTTTGAAAAGTATGTGAGATCGCTACCGCATATGCCCCTCCCTCGCGATGTTCGTAGAGATTGGATATCATCACGAGATAGGAATACTGAGTGCTTGTCAGTGCTTCGTACAATCAGCTATAACACACTTGCCCAGTTGTACGCTCGTAAGGAATCATCACGTTTGTATCCGCATATTGATATGAAAAATTTATGTAAGGAATGGAGAATGGTACGTATGCTGTCAAAAACTGACATTTTGCCTTAAATGTATCTAACGTGATTTTGTCACTGTCAGCCGTTACTTGCCAGCGAGATTCTATCTTACAATGCAGATATCATTTGCTTACAAGAATGTGATGAGCTATCTTTCAATGAGTATTTTCAACCTCTCTTTAAAGCTCTAGGCTTCGATGGCATGTTTTCGGCAAAAGCATCAACAGGTCAGCCTGAAGGATGTGCAACATTTTGGAATACGGATGTTCTCGAGATTGATTGGTCTACTTCAACCTCTATCAAAGATATTTTTTCATTTCAAAATGATGGTTTTGAAAAGTGGAGTTCCCTTCAACGCGTATCTTCCTTATTGGATAGTCATTTTGAACTCAACAAAGTGGTCAGGGAGAAGGTGACAACAGTTTTTCAGTGTTTTTGTTTGAAAATGAAGAGAGGCGACTTTGCTTCTCAAAAACTTATCGTGGGCAACACACACCTTTACTATCATCCTCACGCTGATCATGTCCGTGCGATCCAAACCCTTTCTATATTGAACAAAATCGATGATTTTCGCAAAACTTATGGTCCAATTCCTTTTATCATTTGTGGCGATTTTAATTCTGATCCTAAATCCGGCGCCATGACGCTCCTAGTTGATCGCGTTGTGGAACCCACACACGAATGCTGGGAATACCTTGATACGTATAAGTGGGATAACGAAGATGAAAATAAGAAAGAGAATAATGACGGTGCTATTCCTCAGCTCGAGATTCCCAGCCATTTTCCAATGCTTGATATTGGTTACGACCAACCTCCAGAATTTACTCATTACATTTCAAGTTATAAACAAACTTTGGACTACATAGTTTCAGCGAAAAACTCCAATCCAGGTGAATTAGCTTTTCGACGTTTGAAAACTGCACCAATGCTAAGCAGTACGGACATTAAAGAATATGTATCTTTACCTACTAAAGATATCCCGAGTGACCATTTAGCAGTAGTGTGTGACTTAAAGTTAGAAAAAACATAAGTTATTATGATCAAATATTTTTACTAAGCTCGAAACCGCAAACAACCCACCTATTAGGTTTCTTAAAAAGTAACAACCTTAAATAAAGCAACAAAGTGCGATGATATCAGACATATCAAACTTTTGAAGACTTGCTCCAAAAACCATGCTCAAGATGTTGGTAAGAAAGAACATTATTCATGAAGAACTCAAAAGGAGAAGAATATTATCTTCGATGCAGTTAAGGTTACTTCATAGAGCCGAGAAGATGTGAAGTCATGCGCAGGTAAAATACCGGTTGAATTTATGCCCATTGGTGATCATATGCATGGTTCACTTCTTTCAATTTGCACTCGACACATTGTTCAAGAATATCTTTCAAACTGTTCTATTACATGAATCTAGGGCCACGAGGTGCGCTAATACTACTGCAAATCAAGACTCAATTATGTTGGGGGACTCTGCGTTAAAGAGATTCCGTCCACGCAGTTACCGACAGCTTTGCGGTTTTAATATTACATTTAACACTTCCACTTACTAGTCAAGAGTGGACCAGATCAACTGTGATTGCTTTAATACCTATTACTTGTAATGATTAAAATGAGAAAAAATGTCCTGGCACTGTACGCATAGTTAATTTTCCTTAATCGAGTCTCGATAATACAACGCTTGATTAGTCACAATGTATTTTGAGAAGATAAGAAATCCGATGAAAAGTGATGATGGTATCAGTATATGAGCTATCTTGACGCCTTCATCTTTGCTCTTTTCTACCAATGTCCGCAGATCTTCATACTGATCATCATCAAGGGACATGGCAGTGCGGAAACTAAGGATACGTTTCTTGTTTAAAATTTCCTTAAAGAAATCTTCAGGAATGTTTGCCTGTGCTAACACATCAATAAATAGTTGACGAGTTGCACCTTGTGCCTTGCCTTGTGTCGTCGGTTCGGCCATCACGAGCAGAAATGAGTCTTGCCTTTTTATCTGGCCCCTCGTTGGATGACTTTAATTCTTCCTTGTTCGCCCGTCGACGAACTCTGCTCCGTATTACTACTATTTAGTTCAGTAGACGTACTTAAGACTACTGAGACTGTTAATCTAATACAATCTAGTTGTAAATACTGATAATCTTCTTGATCTCTTAGAGACTACTCGCAAATTGCTTAAAGTACTTGGGAAAACCCCAGTGGTAACGCTAGAGTGAAAGAGAACGAAATACCGGTAGAAAGATACCATTGAACACAGATACAAATACCATCTGGCGAAGTTACGTAAATGACCGAAAAGAGCATATGCTTCCTATCTCATCAGAACCCAAAAGGAAAACCTTAACTAAAACATGTGAATATATCCCAAGTACTGGTAACCCATTAGAACTCAAGATCTAGATATAGCTCATATGCTGATAGATGGCGTGGTCGATTTTATTAAGTCACATCGTAAACACTTTGTATCGGATCTACTCATGATTTTGCAACTAGGTTAGCATTATATTATTGAGATGCCTGTACGGAAATTGAGGGTACTACAAATTGATAATAATTCCTCAACTATCTGGCTCTGCGAATTGCGTCCATTTCTCCGTTACAAGTCTAAAGTGAAAATCCCAGACCATAGCATCGTTCATATGATGACGAGATAGATGAGATAGTTGTGCTCGTGTTCAATTAAGATACAAGTGTGTTGAGTTTTGAAATTAAACGATAGCCTAGGATTTGATTGAAAGAGGTCAAGATGAGATAGTTGTGCTCGTGTTCAATTAAGATACAAGTGTGTTGAGTTTTAAAATTAAACGATAACCTAGGATTTGATTGAAAGAGGTCAAGAGGTACTCTTGTACATAAATCTATAAGGTATATACATAAAAAGAAGAGTAGGTATCATACCGGTATCTTTGTTGGGATAACCATCATCGCGGGAAAATTGAAAGGTGTAATTCTTCTTATTCTTTGTCGATACTTCAATCATATAAAAAATTTGTAAAATGTTAGTGAGAAGAAATAAATAATGACCTGCGTTTATTAATAAATGTATTATTTACATAAATGAGCGCAAGCGTAACGGCATTGACCAATATTAAATTATTTAAAAGCATTGACCATACTCGATTACATAACGACGGTTGACAAGTTTGAGCGCGAAATCTACAAGATTCACACACATAGATCTACTCCCCCTCTCCCCTCTCCCATATCGTTGTACCATGATGCCATCATATCATCCATCATCTCCACATCTATACGATCATACTCATATTACTTTATACAGCTAACTTCTTTGCAGGATCAAATTCAAACAACAATCAAGACATGTTTCATAAATACAAAAAAACAAATCCTTTTGACGATGATGATGATGGCGATGACGATAATCACCAGACAGTATCATCCAGTGGGCAGCAGCAGCAACGGCAAGATTCGAATGTAAGAAGCAGCATGTTGGAATCCGCCTTACTTCAAAATAATTACAGAAGCACTGTTCATCCTTCGTCATCGTGGTGTCCAAACGTTATTTCTCCTGCCAATAATGATATGAAAAGCACTAATCCGTTTGATGAGGATTATAAAAAGAAAAGGAGTAGCCTTGATGAAAGTGTTCGATCGCACTTTGGGTTGAGCGATGATTACGTATTTGACATAAGTTTTCATGATGAAGGAGATGAGGGTGGGGACGATGAAATGTCTGTGCAGGCAATTAAAAATAGAAGAAGAATGAGAAGAAGTGATTTTGAGGATTCAAGTTTTGGAAGTAATAATCGAAGAAAGAGATATTATTCGACATCTATTGATCACGAGGATGACGATGGTTATTCGCATCGTCGAGTGCTTACAGAAATTCTCGATCATCCGAAATCAATTGATCATCATCATATACATTCGCACAAGATGATTAATTTGGAGGATTTAGGTACTGCAAACAGCTGGATTGTGCTGTTGATGCCATACTTATCTCTTCTTCTTGCGCTCATGATAGACTCCGTAGTCAAGCATTCGTCGGCTTTTACGTCTCGTATTAATTTTGATCATTTGCATCTGTTTGGTTTAAATGCTACGAATAATGCCGTTGAACACGATGGTTGGAGTAACGTTGAGAATAGTTTGTTCCATTTTAACTTTATGAGCAATGACGACAAAGAGGCCGATATGCTTGTGTATCAATCCAGCATCGTTCTGCACGATGTGGACCCTCTGTCTTCGAGCGTGAGTATGTTGTTAAAATTTAATGAATCCGTTACAAGAAGTGATGATAATTCTGGCAGCACTGACGTTTTGGAAGCGTCATTCAATATATTCCAGCAAGAAAACGATGATCCTACAAAAAACCATGACTTCGACAAAAAATGGAAGCTGATGGAGCATATACCTCCATTTCAATTACCATTATCTTTCAACATCAATAGTAAAAGCAGCGCAACAATTACCTCAGAATTCGATTTACCGCTTGGTCTCTTTTATGGAACCGAGCTTCGAGTAGATTTTGCTTTACACGAGTCATCCCTGGTTGAGAGTCATACGGTGGATCTTGCTGTCACATATCATAATATTGGATACAGCCGCCTAAATATTGCAATCCGCTTATCATTGCTGACAGCTTGTTGTGTATTTTTACTAAATTGGTTCTGGAAACTAGGTTATCGTGGCTTCTTTCCTTCTTGTCGATGTTTCCACTCGAGTCGATTTTTCTACGATAGTAAGTGTCATGAAATGTTTTTTTTGTATTCTCATATTATTTGCATTTCGAATCGTTTCATCATTCACCCAAATTTTGTATAAATTTCAGCGTCATCTGATATATTGGAAAACCCATGGGTAGTTATGCCGGAGAGACGTTACCTTTTGTTTTTGATTATTGGAGCTATTCTTGTCATTAACCCCTTGCTCGGATACCTCTACTTCCAACAACCACTTTATGCTAATTCTCGTTTGAGAATGCTGTCGGATTTTATTGGTACGTTTTTTTCAAGAATGTTTTATATTTTCGTTCAATTAGTATTGGAGTTGGAACTGACCACGTTCTGTTGAAATTAAATTTATACAATATTCGAATAGTCAACGTAGGCATATTTGTTATGTTATTTTCGTGGCACAACGTAATTCGCTCGCTAAAATATCACACAGCTGACCGCACACGTAAACGACACCAACGAAGAAAAATATTAGGAGATCTTTACGACGTTGCGTCTCATGTCACCCAAACTGCAGACGATGTACGCGACCGTATTGCAGAACACCTTCGCACTTACGGCGATGTGGAAGGAATATTTGCCCAAGAATCGTCTCTATATTTGAAAAGCGATCCTAACAGCGAAGACTGGTTGGATTATATCTGGCTCACCTTTACTTTTCTTTTATTTTCATGCGCGCTTAGTTTCTGGTTTGCTTACTTGAGTCACCAAGACGACGTCGATAATCCATTGATGTTTCGCTTGGTCCAGTCAAGTTTGAACCTGTGTGTTTTTTTATGGATGGTGCTTATTTTTATCAACACGTGCATAACTGCAGATGCTCTGAGTGCACAACGCTTCCTCGCCACCCGAGCAGCTCAGCTGGCATTCCGAGTTTTGGTGAGCATCCAAATGTTAGGCGCTACAGCTTTCATTTTTATTGTACAGAATACAAAACCCATCTATAACGTAAGCTATGCGATTCAACAAGCTGCTGGGGGTCCCGGTGTTATGTTGTATTCGTACATCTCTACAGCGACTGCAGCGTATATATTTTCCGCTTGTGATGCTAATAGCCTAGAGTTGGAACGTCAACGCGATCGATCTTTCGTACTCGATAAACGGCACATAGTCACATTGGCACGGAAGACGCATACTTGGCGAATCTTTCCATTGCCGATCCTTCGAACGGATGAAGACAATGCTAAACGTTATCACGAAAGCAACAATAACTCCGTGCTCGGCTTATACATGCCCGTATTCTGCGTTGAAACTGCGTGTTGGCTTATGGAGGCGAGCTGGAACTCGTACTATAATCACAGCGATAATGTGGACAGCTATAGTCACAACAGCACTAACCTAAAGACAGTCGATCATGACCAAAGGTCTTCCGCCATGGGTACACAAAACCTCGGCGCGTTGGGCCTAAACTTGGAACACGTCGTCCATTGTGATAAAACCGATACGTGGTCTTATGTTTGTAGCAATGCCCATGCACAAGTCGACGGCAACGAAGATAACATCATCGTCGTAATCTTTCGCGGCACCGCGAGCATTACAAACGTTATCAATGATTTAAAATTTCGACTTGTCACGTTGAACGAATGCAAGTGCGCCGATATTGTTACTGAGCGTCCAACGATAACTTTGAGCAGTGATGGGACTAAGTGCACTGCTGCTGCCGATTACGAAATTGGCATGACATCGTCAAATGCTCCTTATAATGCGGCGGCTGCTAGAATACGTGTGCACGAAGGATTTGGTAGGGCGTACGCTAACATTCGGAAACAGCTAATCAAAAACGTAGTACAGGTGTATCAGCGCCAATATATCAAGGCTCTGAAACGGTGGCGTTTATCCAAGTTAAGGAAAGGTGTTCGTCCTTATTTTTCCTTACCGAAAATTTATTTGACCGGTCATAGCTACGGTGGATCCAATGCTCAATTGTTTGCGCTCGATCTGTCGCATAACTTTGCTTTGTATATTAATCCGATCGTCAAACGTGACGTTCCCAGCATGAACGATAGCAATGCGGAACGAGTCGATGAAGATTTTGTGAGCGATTTGTTGTCGCCGAATATTTTGTCAACTATCGAATCATATAATGAAAATTACATGTCTTGCGCTGAGTTGGATGAGGAATCACTTTTACGCGATAACCGTGAATTATTGTTTCAACCCCCAATAGCAGTATATACATACGGCCAGACTCGGGTAGGCAATCGAGCATTTGCCCGTGAATATAAGCGAAAGGTCCCGCATACATTCCGCATATGCGCTGAAGGAGACGCGTTAACGACCCAACCTGTTTCCGGCACCGGTCCTTTGCTGTCTTTTATTAGATTTCGGTCGATGTGGTACAAACACGCGGGATTGGAAGTTGCTCTAGATGAAGGTAAAACTGGAAATATTCTCGTAGGGCCAACGATTGTCGAGACTCTTTTCCGCTTCACCAAAGTGCGCACGAACTTAGAAGCGCATTCAATGGTCCGATATAGAGATTGTTTGGAGAAAGCGTTGTCTGAACAGGAACTTGAGGAGTATTATGAAGGTCATTTGGAAAATGAAGAGAAGGCCAAACGCAAAAATAAGAGTTTTGGAAGGTTTCGCAAATCGTCGCTAATGTCTTCTGAAGTAAGTGGGGGTTTAAAGAAGGTGCCCTCCTGGTTGACAAATATTCAACGTTAAACCGTATGTTCTTGGAAGATTCGCATAGTCCCTTTATATCCTCTTCTCTCCCATTTCGTAAAGCTGAAAGGCTCAGATAAATCTGTACAATCTTGTTTGCCTATTTCACCATCAAATGATGTATAAAGAAGTTTGCTTGCTTGAAAATGATCGGCAATAGACGTTCTCCTTGGTATTGATTACTTATCATTTTATTTTCCTGTAAAGAAATAAAAATCTTGATAATACTAGTGTAATAGCGGGTTATCAAAATACTGAGCACTGAGCCTAACTGATATACTCCACGAGCACTGACAAAATAAAAATACGTTTGAAGGTTTATGTCCGCACGAATCAAAGAATTCGTGGATGATGGGAAATCTAATGAGTTTGGGGGTACTAACAATGTGGATAAAATAAATTATTACGACACGATACTAGCAGTGATAAGGCTAAATTGGGTTCGACACTACATGTGCATCAATAAGTGTAACCAGTTCCGCCAGTTTCTCGGCAACTCGCCAAAAACATATACATGTACATGCATACCAATCACTTGAGCCGCATCCTCCTCACACAACATCAAGAAAAGATGCTAAAAATTATCACCGCAATCGCTTCGGCCTTAGAGGCCACCCTCACCGCACGTACTCCTTTTGCACCGCCGCATAAGAGAGTACATCATGTAGCAACCGACCTTGTTACAGAAGCTCGTTTTTTCGAGTACATCTCCACTCCGGTGCGATGTACTCGAACGAGGAATACTCGTTTCTTTCCGGAGGACGAGATCCCAGTCTCCACCAGCCCTCGCACTAGCCCTCGTACTCCTTTCTTCCATCACCAACAACGAAAGAGAGTGCGCCCTACCATCGACATAGAGGCTGCAAGGGCCCACTCTTTCGAGAAAATCTGCACTCCAGTGCGATACTCTCGAAAGAGCGGTAATCGCTTTTCCGGCGAGTTAGAGATCGCGGCTGCTGTGAGCAAGCTTCCTTCGAAGCGCGCTCATGGTATGGTCACGAGATCTATGGCTAAGCGACTCCCTGTCGTCTTTTTGTCTTTGCCTTGATGCGATGGTACGTAGTAATGAGTGTCTTTATATTTTTAAGTTATTTCATTTTCGTGTTTGCTCACATGATCATCTGCTACTGTTTAGACGAAAAGAAAGAGAGGGAGAAGCTGTGGCATTCACCTGGTTTTTTTCAAAACCGACTATTCGATGAGATGAAGCAGAAATAATGCGTACTTTTTATGCTTAGATGTGCCAAAGTACTAAAAGCCGCTCAGCGGTGCCCGGTTTGGGGTTCCGGGCTCTCAACGTCCCCCGGCAGTCTTTACATTTCGAAGGGCGCATTATTTGTCACTGCTTTGATTCGAATCATTATTTTGTGTTTGTTTGATTGTGTGCTTGTATGACTATTATCATTATTTATTCAGGTACGTTCATCTGTCGCTTTCAATTATTACAGTTTTTCTATGGACTCAATTTAAATGTTATTATATATTATTTTACTTTCGACTTGAGCGTACCGATTCGTGATACAGTTCGAGAAATAATCAAGGCGCACATTGGAGTATGCGGTCGAGCATAATTCATGTACAAAATTTAATTTTATTCCATGGACTAGAGAAGCTTACGCGTGGTGAGCGTAATGCGTTCTCGAGCCATCATCAGTAAAGTTGATTTAAGCGCGGGGTATACAAGTTGTAGGCTACGAAAATTTGTTTTAAGTACTTGTACCGTTGATTCTTCTTTTGATCGTAACATCATCAGCCATCAGCACCTTTGCTCGTATCAATGGTTAAGTGAATACTGTTGCGCATAATTTGGCAATCATTCCGATAAGGTTGGCCTCAAACAAACCGAGCGTCTCAACACTTCCCTTTCTATGTTTCTTCCGTCTTTGTTTTATTAATGCAATCTTGATTAACTAAAAATTGTAAATTTATAGCTGGGTTATAGAAATTACATCCATTGGCAGAGTCACTAAAACGTTCAACATCGCAGCAATAGATGCCATAATTATTCTCTCTCCTGCTCACACGATTCGTCATACTCTTTATTTGAATCAACGCTTACAATCGTATTTAGGCTATTTTGTGAGTATGGCTGTTTTGATATATCCGTATCAGTCGCGTTTCTTCGTGAAATGGTGAACTCATCGACGCGCGGTATAGTATGATAGTAAAGATGCCTGTGACGTGTGAAAGACCCTTCTTAGGCTTTATTGCATGGTATTTAAAGCAATGGATAGCATTGCTTTCGAAACATATCTAGGAAAGGTGTTTGGTTATCTTTGGGGAGCACATACATTTTCGATGGCTATCAAATATAGATCGCTGAATATTATCGAGATACAATATGAACCTGAATACGTCTCACGGGGAATCTCGAAGCCATTAAGATCTTACAATATGTTAAAATGTTTAAGTCGTTAAATTTTTTTGACATGGAATGCGCGAGGAATGAACAGACAATAAAAAATAAATCCTCTTTTAGCAGTTAAGCAATGCACTAATTGGTGCCAATTTTCATTCGAAGTTAGGCCTTTGTCAACGGAAGACTTGCTTCGGTAACAATTGCTATTATTATTATTATTTTAAACTGTACTCTTTTTTTGTTAACACCTATACTCTGTTATTTATTTTTGTTTCAATTCACAAACTTCGCTTTCTCGAGCTGTCTACAGTTTCAACTTCTTTCTATTTCTTGTGACATGGACAAGAAATTTACGATGAGGAAAAAATCCTACTATAATTTCGGAATGAAGCGTAAAGAAACAAGATGCTCGCTTTGAGAATCAGATTTTATGTTCAGTGAAAAGCTCCACCTGTAACTAACGTATATATGCTCAACTATTACTGTCAAGACGACTTCTCTTCTTCGACACCTCTACTCCGTTTGATCTTTCTATCGTTATGCGCAATATCATCGCTCTGTTCCATCATAGATTCATAGTGATGACTGCTGTAATCTCCGGCTGTGGCACTTTCAGCAATCAAATTACATGTAAGAAGTAACGACGTATGGTCAAGCCTACTCTTCCTAGTTTCGTCTATAGACTTGGCGACTTCATTCCACAGAGAAGTTTCCTTGCCCTTCGCGTGATCGATAAATGCCACACATTCATTCGCAATCACCGACGTCATGACAACATTCGTCTTTTTATGAAAACATTCCAGCTGCTCAATCATCGAATCCAAAGAAGAAACCTTATCCCCATCCACCAATAACGAACCACTATCACCAAAACACACATCCCTTGACACCGCCCAATGAGCATCAAAACACATATTCCGATGATCCATTTTACCCCGAACTAAATTCCCATACACACAGGAAATTATAATCTGCTCCACAACATCCTCCGCAACATCCAATTCCGCAGCAATATCTACATACGGTATACGCCTCCTCCTCGCTGCTCCTCGACTGTGCACCAACGATACGAGACTCAACTGCCTCAACTTCCACATCTGATTGGCTGTAAGATTAATCATCGCGTTGGCAGCAGCATTTCGACGATTGTACTCCTTCATATCCTGCACAGTACCGAAACAAAACAGCTGCAGTAAGAATCGATCCTTCTCGCTAATTTGGATGTTGTTGTGAATTGAATAATACTGCTCCATTTCTCCAAAGTGATGGATTTTAGGATTGGAAATGGCTTGGTGTATGATCATGCCGGCGTTGTTGGCGTTGGTGTCCGATGAGGCGCTCGTGATGAGTTTCTGGAGGATGGGATTTTGGATGGTGGTGTGGTTCATGTTTATACTGTTATTTTGTTATTTTGTTACTGTGAATGTATGTGAAGAAAGAGATGAATGCCAACCGTCACTCCGGAGATTTGGATGTGTGTTGAGAGCTGTATTTAATACATGTATTTTTAATACATGTACGAGTATAAAGTGTAAGATTATATACTTCAAGTATTATATTAGGGTTATATGTTATAAGATGAGGGTTATACGAATATATGCAAAGGTACAAATTTGGGATTTTCGTATGTACCTTGCGAATTGTTTTATTACGAAGTAAGTACATATATATTACATACATTTTAGGGGATCTTCCTCCTCCTTCCTCCTCCTTCCTCCTTCCTCATGCTGACACCTTCTAACAACAATAATAATAACTTCAAACTCTTTCTCAATCGCTTCGGCTGTATCGCATCCACTCAATATAAGTACACGCGATGGTCATTCATTTCTCCTCCTCCTTCTCCTAATAATAATAATAATATTAATAATTGCACATTCCAATGAGTTCATGGTTTCATCCTTCATCATCGAGCAGCGTCTTTCACGTTTCGATGATGTTGTTAGGGTTGTGGATTATCCTCTTATGTAGGAATATGTGTATGGCATCGTCTGAGGGCGTAGCAGCATCGAGTCCGTCCAGTGTCCTTATGCATTTAAGTTCGATGCCGTTTCCTGCTGTACAGGAGGAATCCATTGCTATTGCTAGTAGTAGTAGTAGTAGTAGTAGTAGTAGTAGTAATAATACTATTAGTGGCAATAATGAAGCTGCCTCCTCGTCTTCTGGTTCACTGTCAGTTTCAGTTCCCGATGATGAAGATATTAACTCCATCCGTTCTTTGCCTACGATTTCTGCGACAGAAGATGAACCCTTTTGTGAGGATATGTTATGGGCCAGTGCTGGATTTGTTTATGAAGCATACGGTTTACCGACATCGGAAGCATTTAATAATAATATCCGGTACTGTAGCGATTTTACATCAGAGGTGATTTGTCAAACGTATGGTCATACCGAGTTTTCGGTGTACGATGATCCGATTAAGGATGATTCCCTAACGTATGCGAACGATGCCTGTTGCATGTGTGGTAAGTTACTGATGCCTTTGTCGTTCGAATCGCTTTTCAAGTCAAGTCGTTTCACCTTAACAAAACTTTGGCGCAGGAGGTGGGAAGAGATCAGTGCAGAAATGTTATAATAATCCGGAATATAGAACAATCGCAGGATTTAATTGCTCGTATTTTAACTCGGACTGGAATGTTGTAAACGCATCTGTAAACAAAACAAATAATGACGTCGATTGCAAAGAAATTGATTTCTCTTATATTGATGGAATACATAGTTCCGTTGCCAATCAGCACTGTTGTGTTTGTGGTGGTGAGTATTATAAAAGGATTTGTTGGTTATCGGTTTGTTTCATCAAAACCTTTATTTGAAAAAATCTTATATTTTCAGGTGGTCAATACGAGGCCTACGAAAATAAGACTGGACCACAGAATCCTGAACCAGCTTATCCTTTAACCATCAACGAAGCCCGTTACGAAAATTGTGTTGACATTCGCGCGTGGCAAGATCCTATCAGCGCTTTCGGGTGCCCGTGGTATTTGCAATCTTTTGCAGATGCTTTTCGTGATTATCCTGAGGCAGATTTCTTCAGTACTTCTTTCGGAATGACCATTGATGCTAATGATGCTGAGAACATTACTAACGCTTTTCCAGTTGGATTTCTGACAGAACTTTATTTTCAAGCATTTAATTATGGCTACACGGCTTATACAGCATGCTGTCGACTTGAGGGTGGAGTAGATCTTACTAAAAACTTCGTAGAAATCGAAGATCTGTATGCGAAGTGCATTGGTAAGTGTGCTTTTTGTTACACTAGCATTGACGTTACATTTTGAGGGTCAACGTGAAGATTTTACACTTTCTTGTTACAGACTATCCAGATTATAGGTTTCTTGATGCTAACGAAGACGTGGAATATACTTGCGATGACATTGCTGATTGGGAAGATTTAGGCGGACTTTGTGAATCTTATGGTCAATTGGTTGGATCTAATGGGCGAACTACACAAGAAAGCTGTTGCATTTGTGGAGGTCAGTGACTTTCAATATTCTTATTTGCGACCTGATCTACATTATCAAAATCACCTAAATATATTTCGCAGGTGGTTACATCGGACCCCTGAGTGGACATCAAATGAGAGTGAAATTTCCTATAGACGGAGAAGCTAAATTTACTCTATTCACTAATCAGAGCGACGGCACTAAACAAGGCTCGATATATGAGTTTTTGAAGCTTGTTGCCAAAGCTACAAACTTTGGCATGTACAGTACTTTTGTACCAATTGAAGAAAATCCGACATCAAGTCCAACGCGTTCTCCTACGGTGAGCTCAATACCGTCCGTGAGCCAAATATTTCAAAATAATGCAGCGACTGTGGACACGTATGATGAAGTAAGTTTTGACATCAACTCGAACTTTGCTTACAAATTTATTCCGCTTACCGTTGAAACATTTATTATCAAAAGTGTACAGCCGGTACGCTTTCGCTTGCATATAAAGACATTATACTTCTCTTACTAATGATTGGTTCGCCTTTGTTCTTGATATTTGAAAAGAGTTGCTGAACGCCATTGTGGATCTTTGCATTGGACCATACCACAACACCTCTCGAGTTGGATACACTGCAGGTTTACTTTCGTCTAGGTCTTTGTTTTTTGACGAATTCTTCTTAGTGGTGCCAATAAAAGAAAGGACGTTTTGGGAACTACTGTTAACACCATTCATGCCTTTTCACTGGAAGGCTTGGATTGCCATCTTTATAGTGACAATGATATCGATATTTGTTTTGAATATAATTCAATCAGGCCATATTCTTAACAAGCAGGGTGGATACTTCTTCGTAAGATTGTTTCAAATTCTTTATCAGTCTGTGATAGCCTGTGCTGAAGGTGGCGCTAGCGTCAGTGACAGGCCAAAAATGCCTGAAAAAATTGTTGCCGCCTCCTTTACTTTATTTGCGTTGGTTACTATGACAGCTTATACGGCGACTTCTACAGCAGTATTAGTTGCCGGTGTACCTCCTATATTTGAGAGCTTGAGCGACATCGAGAAAGAAAGGTCGAACACACTTTGTGTCGACCACAAGGTGAGTGACATACTTATTAGAAATCATCCTTCAACAGAAGGCATACTTTCTTCTGTTGTCATGACAACTGCTGAGATTATCAAGAATGTCGGGATACAAGATTCAATGCCATGTGACGCCGCTGTAGTAACAAAAGACGCTTTCAGCGTTGCTACATACGGTGATAATAGTGGTATTTGTGAGAATATAGTCCTTCTGACTGGCGAGGTTATAATGACTGTACCAAACGTAATCTACTTTTCTAGTTTGTACGGGCAAATCTCAACAGATTTCGTGAAGAACGTGAATATGATGATAGATGTTGGTGAATATAGAAAAATTAATGAAGAGTTTCGAAAAGAGTTCGATGGGGAGCTTGGAGGAAGCGAGCGATGTGTAAAAGTAGATATCGACGATGGCGAAGATGCCAGTCTCGAGTGGGGTGATTTTCTTTCTCCTTTGTTGCTGGCGATAATTGGGACTATGATTGCCTTTTTTCTGTACTTTTTGTATCGAACTAGCGCACTCCGTATGACCAAGAGAGCTTTTAGTATATCTTCTGAAGATGAATATGCTGACACTGTACTTCTGAAACATGTTGAAAAAATGACTGCTGCTGAAATACTTTCAGAGATAAGAGAGCTTGGAGTTAGTCAAGATCTAATTTCTTTAGCTGTTAATGAGCTTCCTAACAAAAAGCAATTGATAAGTCTTTTGTTTAGGGAGAAGTGCAGTAATTATTCCTCCCAATCTAATTTTGTCGCTGAAATGCTATCTTTTCACGAATTATATAGTTTGAGTGTTTATTGCGCCAAAAATAAAGTGTTCGACGGCAAATTAGATATGATTCTTGAGGACGAGTCGCCGAAAACGAAATTAATTCGTGTTTTATTAAGAAATGTGAGATCTAGTGAATTGGTTGTTTCCGCAGCCGGGGCAAAGCGTGATAACATTGAAAACTTTAATATTGAAGAATATTTGACTCAGGAAATGGTCATCGATGAATATCTGCCTGCGTCGCTTGATTTCCATTGGCTGAAATGGAGCGAAACAACCTTCTCTTTAAAATCGTAAGCAGATTTGCAGTAGTTTACAACTTTGTACTAGATTACTTTCTCTGATAGCCAACAGATAACATACCAACACTGACATAGATTTTACATCATTATTAGTTAACGAAAAATAGTTCCTAACTTTGGCGATAAAGGATTTAAAGCACCTTCGGGGCAGCAGGATTCGCCATCACTATATTGACAAGTTTCTAAAAGGCCCTCGTCGCTATGCGTTTTTTGGAGCAGACACCCTTGTCGTCACGGCCCCCTCTTCAGCACACTACCGATAACCTCCTGAGGACCGCGGGACATTTTTGACATTATCTGCCGATACAAAAACAACAGGACGCGCGCTGTAAGTCACAGAAAGCAAAGCACGAGAGGCAACAAGAGTGTGCGTAACGAGGACTACATGTTTCTACAGACCGGAGAGCAGTCGCGCTCAGGTGACGACGTCAGATACCCTTGTTGCTTTCGTTGTAACAAGCTTGGTCGTTTAGCCAACAACTACCAGGACTCCTCAGGTTAAGTCGGTACGTAGTCTATTCTCATCCGTTTAGCTCTAGCTAATTACATGATCGACCCTGCTTGGATTCTTGATTATTGATTTTGATATTGACTGAGATAAATGATGAGTTTGTTGTAGATCGTTTAGAACTGTCCATGGAACATCATTGCGATTAAAGATAGTTGCAAGTTCAAAAAGTGCATTTTCAGTTGTATTTCTAGTTGTAAAGTGATAGGACTTGGAGATGATGGTTAAGAAAGCAGAATGACGACGTAGCAGGAAGAGACATCGTTTTCGGAATATTGACAATAGTATTGACATCCGCTTTAGTGTGAGGAACATAATGCCTCATACATCGATAATGCTGCAATATTGGGCCAATATACCATACCAGGCGTCCATTTGGGTCCCACGAGGCTCACACACGTGGTCTTGAATAGATCATAACTTTGGTTCCAGAAGGAGTACTTTGTGTGGCATCATAATCAAATTGACCAAAAAGATAAGCGTGTGCCAGCAAATTTTGATTGTTTCTTGCTTGACAGAGCAAGTTCAACGTCAAAAAAGGTTGTAGAGGGAGCCTATCCCAACTCACTCATCCAAACATCAGGACCGACACTGGCTAGACCTGTTTGTAGTAATGTTTGAATGTTTGAATTCCTTGTTCTGATGCGTTGGCACGATACATTTACAGGAAGTGTTTCTTTGTCGTGAGACTTTGGAACCGTTGGGGAAAATAAAGCACCACGGCGACAAGTAGCAAGATCTTGTGCTCTTTTTCCATTCAGAGAATAACATTTAAAGATGGTGAAGGTAATGGATGTATTGATGGAGTTGTAGATATCGATCTTCGTATGGTAGGTGATGGATGGAATGGAGATATCCCATGATCCATTACCGCGATGCTGCATTTTCCACTTATAAAATAAAAGCTTTAAATTTTTATACACTTTCAAAGATTTTTATTAATTTAAGTGCGCGATACATTCATCGTCACAGAATTGGCCGAGTGAAACTAGACACATGTGTAACGATTGAAAAATGGAAGTTGGTTGTGTTGTTGATAATAATCCTTTCACGGGTAAAGTACCTCTATTTGTTACCGTTACTGTTGATTTGTCCGCTAAAATACCTGTAGGGCAAACATCTAATGCGTTGATCAAAGCATGTGAATAATGAAGATAATGATTTGTGGCAGTACTGTCACTTTTTATGAAGGCAACGCTGTTAAGTGTAGAAGTAGAGGTAGCGGGCATTGAGGGAGTAGTAGTTAAACAATGTTATCCGTCCCATGCTGTAATTCCGAACAATAATCATGCTTATTTTTTTTAAACTGCATGCTTTTATTTTATTAACTTCTACTCTTTTTATCCGTCTTGAATCTTGGTAAGGTATCGAGCGATAGTATGAAATGTAAGGTGGTAAACAGTAATTCAAAATTGCCAAATATTTCCGATTTACTTCATCGCAATTTTGACCTATGTTAAAATGCAATTATGAATTACATTTGAGTGACATCATTTTTATTTACGATGATGTTTTGATGTTTACATTAATTAAGGGTTTGTACTGCCTAGTGCTAAAACTAAATTATTAAGTAATAATAAATACACGCAACTCTAAAAAATAATTCATATATCACCCGACTTGTCAATCAAACCAGACACTCTAATCATCTTCGAAAGTAGAACAACTAACGTTTATACTCATAACGCTCTCCTCACCTTCGTTCACTTCAACTTCATCTACAATTCCCAAATCTTTCTCGCGCCTCTTGTCTGAAGTAAAACCTGGATCACTAAACAAAGATGTAGAACTGAGAGCTCTAATTTTTGGATTCTGCCTCGTATTTACTTCCTCTGTATCAGTGAAATAACTAATGCTCTGACTTCTACCCTGTCTTTGCGTTAACATCACACGACCCATGTTCGCATCTGCAACAACCCGCGATGCAGGATGATCATGAGACGCATTTTCCGCCAACAAACGCTTGGAATTCAAAATTGCCCTCCTTCGTATCTGCAAATTCCTATTACTCGGCTGTCTCAGCACTAGCGTCGTAGTGGCCAACCAAATCTCTTTCCTCGACGGACTTACATACGATTCATCGTCCAAACTCAATACAAATGGCGCCATGATTTCCCGATACTCCATCGCTGGCAGATCCAATAACATATCAAATCCTCCATCCTCAAACTTCAACATGGCATCGCCAAATTGAAATAAACATCGCATCACAACTCGTTGAAAGGCTGACTTACTCGCTCGACTAATACTCCACTGTTTCATAACTTCCTTGAACTCTCGAAGTAATATTGAATGCGAGGAGTATGCAGAGCTATTGCAGCTCCTCTTGTTCATATCCGATGCATGTAAGTGTGCGGAAGACGATGCTCCATCGCTAAAATTAGAACTATGATGAGGAAGATGCGAAGAACTTGCAACGGACGCAGAGGATACACCCACACACCCTACGGATAAAGTCTCATCTGACAAGTTTGTATTCGAATTCGCATTGATATCATCGTCCGTATTTCGCGTTATCTTATACATTCCACGACACCGATGCACAACATAATTGCAGATAATGTATCCGATACGATGCTCCACCTGTAAATCTAAAATGCCTGAGGATGAATTGAGCTGATCCAACGATGCTGTATTCCAGAATGGCATGGCTAGGTCGTCGCCACCGTGATAATGGGACATAATCTGACGCATGGATACGTTGGCGTGTATAAGAGAGGATGGTCTACGGATGAAATTACTCGGGCTGGGGAAAGGGGAGGAGACTTTGATCCGTAAGGAAGATGCTTCCGCATGACCAATATCCTGAGCAGGAGCAGTAGCTGCCTCGATATCATAGACGTCATGATTATGACGCTTACTAATAACGGAATGATTATCACAATCATCGTAATTATTAGAATCAAAACGAGGGCCGAATTCCATTTCCAATTCCCTTATCATCTTCGAGTGCATCTTAACAGACAATCGATTGGCATTTTTTTGAAACATATTAATCGTATAAAACAAAATCACATTCGACAAAAATATACTCAGGAATGCAGTACTAAACATCAAGTACAGTATACAGAACCATTTCGAATATACATTTGTCGGGACTAAATCACCATAACCAATGGTAGATAAACTAACAATGGCCCAATAAACGGAATCGCCAACTGTCCAATCGGACTCCAGGAAATACATTATAGCTGCACCAGGAAATGCCATGGTGAAGAAGGGTAAGAATATGGAATATAAGCGGCCGCTGCCTCCGCCGTCTTTGACACGATTTATGGACCATTCGTAGGCACGAATCATTAAGTCTATGATGTAATAATGGCGAATGGAATCTCGTAAGGATCTTCTAGTCATGATATCTTCCTCGATGTCTGCCGAAGCCTCAGCTCTAATCCGCTGCTGCTGCTCGTATCGTTTCGTGCGACTGCTTTCGAGTCGTGCACGTTCGGTTCTTAAAAAATCCTTGAATTGCAACAGAGCAATGTGCCAAATACCAATCCCCACACTCGCAAATACGATTAAAAAAGCATACGTCGCATCATCCGTAGGGATAGTCGTTGTCCCATATCCGACTGTCGTGAAAGTGTACACGCCAAACAGCAACGAATCGAGTATAGACCATTCCGTCTGTGCGTGCAATTTAAAATATAAACAGCCGATGATTAAATAAACTATAATTAAAAAGGTAAGGAATGTAGCCCATTCGCGTGATGAGACGGCATTGGCTTTGTGGGAAGCTTCGTGTGTTTGCATAGTAGATATATTATCGAGAACTTGTCTTTTATTCAGTTCTGTGCGAAATACGGTGCTTTCGCTGCGACTTAAGTTATTTGGTTTTAATGCAGGGGTTGTTGTTGGATTGCTAGAAGAGGAGACAGGTGGCATTTCTTCTTTGTTGCTGGATAAATCGTTGACGTCCGGATGCAAATGGGATTCTATTTGTACACGTACTTCTTTCTTCGTTTTCAGGGGGGAGTGTTTCCGATCGCCCACAGGCCCTATTGCTGCGGAAGAGGGAGGTGGTGTTCTGCCAGTCGAAGATGATGATACTAATGGCGACTCGGAACTTTGCTCTGAACCTAACGGATTGAATAAATTATGTAAGCTCCGCGACATTATCGATGACTGGGCTTCCAATAATCTACTACGCTTAGGTAACAACGACAAATCATCTCTGGATGAACGACGGTTCGCCATAAATCCCGTATTGTGGGAATGAAATGAAACATTACGTGTACCAAGCACTCCATCATCATCGCCATCATCTCCAATCCTGCACAATTCACTAAAGCTTCGACTTGAACGACTAATTCGCACACTCCGAAACTCTTCTCGATGACTGGCAATGGCACTTGCCATGAAATCCATTCGAAGGGGCATCGTAGAAAAAGGCGTCGGTGACCGGGGACGGGAGTTGGAGCGAGATATGGATCGTCGTATGGAAACTTTAGGAGTAGCTGCATCACTGTAATTAGTGTCATTACTATTGATGTTGCTATTATTATTATTATTATTGGTATTGGTATTAGGGAGGTTGTGGTTGTTGGGGGATTCGTCCAGAGCGGAAGATGAATCATCTCGAATGGGAATTTCGTAGGTTTGAAAACTCACCACCCCATTTGCTAAATTAGCCGATGGTGTGGAATGTTGGGAATCCTCGTTTGACGGAATCTGCAGCTGTTTCTTCCTTATTCTATTTTTGTAGCATCTTTCATTTTGTTCATGAAGCGGTAGTGTGGGTCCCATACTGAATCATTGATTGGCAAACAATGCAGCGATCTTGGCGTTTGAACTTATTAGGTCAACTTAGAAATTAAGTGTTATTTGTATGTTTCTGCGAAGCGGCGTTGAGTGATGTTTGGGTTTGCGTTGAGTTCGGAGAATCTTTAGTTGGTCAGTTAGCGGGATCGCTTAAGATCATCCAGTGGCGTTCGCTTCGTTAGCTTCCGACGAAATGTCATGACAAATATAAACACACCAATGATTACTTAAAGGCGTAGATTAAATAACGGCGTTGCGAACTATATTTAACAAAATACCATGTACATGTCTTTTTTGTCGAATTAATATGTAAAATGAATTTCAGCAAAGAGAGATAGTTTCTACATGCACTGTAGAAGCAAAATGTTTTCTTTATGAATATACAAAGTACATTACATCTTCGTGTATAGCATAAATAGACATGCAACAAGAAAAATATACAGCATATCTTGTTTTCTTTACCGATCATTCTTTTTCCGAGCAAATTTTATTTGTTTCATTCTATTCATCTCTCTCTAGCGCAAATCACCACCTATCACCCCCCGCCTCTCGTGTTTCCGATTTTTTGTCAGGACAAAATTCATGGAAAATTGAGTGTCCTCACATTGCCAAAGAAATCCACGTCAGCAACTGGCAACTGTGCTGTGAAAAGTGAAAACATAACATGCAGGACTTGAAAATTAATTCAAATATACGTTATGTTATGAACGAAATAATGAGGAATGTTGTCCACA
>Ga0209092_10001484_pt1 | contig 22755 bp, 15 predicted proteins | sample FraStrMetagenome_FD_187446 | JGI IMG/M metagenome (GOLD analysis project Ga0209092, IMG submission 187446) | Marine eukaryotic phytoplankton communities from Arctic Ocean - Fram Strait ARC3M Metagenome (SPAdes) (version 2) | ecosystem: Environmental > Aquatic > Marine > Oceanic | place: Fram... | reverse complement strand
TGTCTACGGGTAGTTCTCAGTTGTATTTTCAATATGACGGAACTCGGCCTCCTTCTTTTTTAGAAAACGCCTCTTACTATGAAGGTCCGTATGAGTACGATGTTTTTCAGCAGGTTCTTATTCATTCAACTTGGTCTGGACAAGATTCATCTTTAGATGACACTTCTATTTTGATCGTTAATCAAACCTAATTACATCTCTGTTTTGTATTTAAGTTTTTAATATATTTGTATTTATGAAAGCCTGTAAGTCTTACAAGAAGGGGGGGCGAGTCCGACTTAAAATGGGGAAGCATAAAGACCCTAAAGGGGGTCTTACGCAGGCTGGAGTAAACAAATACAATAAAGAGACGGGAAGCAAGCTGAAAATGGCTGTAACAACCCCGCCCTCAAAGCTTAAAGCTGGAAGTAAATCAGCAAAGAGGAGAAAGAGTTTTTGCGCTCGTATGAGCGGTGTCAAAGGGCCAATGAAAAAGCCCAATGGAAAGCCGACTCGTAAGGCACTTGCACTGAGAAAATGGAATTGCTAAAAATGGATACGCTAACTCAATTTGAACTACTTAGTATAATCGCAGCTATAATAGGTATGTGGTTAAAGTTTCAAAATGACTTCACGGTTCTTAAGTCTAGAGTTACAGTCCTTGAGGCTGATAACGGAGAGCTTAAGGCTAACATTGAGACTCTTCTTAAAGAGCTTCAGGAGATTAAACTTCTGCTTGCAAAGAATCAAGTGCAATGAACGCCGTAAAGTATAACAAAGGTGGAAAACTCAAGGTTAGTCAAAAGACTGTTTCTGTGTCTCCTCCGTCTGGATACCACTGGATGGAAGAACGGGGGCGTTACTTTCTTATGAAGGGGGATTACAAGCCTCACCCTGGAGCTGTAGATAAAGCTAAATTTAAAGTAGCTAATCATGGCTAAGACAGCAACAAAGCGAGATCCAGCTAAATGGGCAGCGGCTAAGGCCAGGGCTAAGGCTAAGATGGGTGGAAAGCACTCTGCGCGGGCCATGCAATTAGCCGTCCAATACTACAAGAAGTCTGGGGGTACTTACTCTGGGAAAAAGTCTAGCGGGAATAAGCTATCTAAGTGGAGTAAGCAAAAGTGGAGGACCTCTAGTGGTAAGAAGTCAGAAGGTAAAAGAAGGTACTTACCTGACGCCGCGTGGAAATCACTATCATCTTCTGAGAAGGCCTCGACAAACAGAGCGAAAGCACAGGGCAAAAAAGAGGGTAAGCAGTTCGTGAAACAACCTAAAAGCGTTGCTAAAAAGGTGGCTAAGTACCGTAAGTAATTGGTAATTATATTTGCCCTTAAAGTAAACACCTATGGGATACCCAGGATCAATTAGTAAAACCTTTGTTGTTTCAGCTTCTGCTGCGGCAACAGCTACACCCTCTGGTGCAAGCTTTAACAAGATAACCGTAGGTGGAGCAGGGAACATTTTGGTAAAAGGTTCAGGTATATTAACGTATGTGGATATTGACGCAGCGTCTGATACAAACGTTGTCAAGTACATCAACCCAGACACTGGAGTTGCCTTCCCTGGTGTAGTTGATGGGGGTGAAGATGATCTAGCGAACGGGAAAGTAGCTGGGTATTATGAGTTTGTCTCAACTATTGAGCAGTCTCTTGCTGTTGTTGCTGGACAAGTGCTTGAGGGAGACTTTACTTCTGTAAAGCTACCTTCATCTTCAGCCGCATCTGGAGTGGTCGCTTATACGCACTAAGAATACAAATTTAAATTTAATGGAAAACGAAAACGAACAACCTGTAGAGGCTGCGGAGCAAAACACTCCCAGTTTCACTTTTGTAGATGAAGCCGAAGTATCGGCCTCACTTCAACAACAAGAACCTAATGAGCCTGTTTCTCAAGAACAGACTCAAGAGGAAGTTTCTTCAACGGAAGAAAATACTGATACTGAAAATACTGAAGATTACTCTGAGGAGGAAATGGAGACTGCTGTCTTGAACTACCTAAGCGAAAGGCTAGGTACTCAAGTAGAGTCTTTTGACAACCTTCTTGGAGACCCGCAACAAGAGAGCGAGCTTGACGAACGAATTGCTGCCATTGCACAGTTTGTTGACGAGACAGGCAGAGCTCCTCAAGATTGGTTCATTTACCAGCAGCTAAACCCATCTGAAATGGATGATATGACTGCTATTCAAGTTCAGATGTCGTCTGACTACCCGAACCTTTCTCAGGAGGAGATTTCTACCCTTATGTCTAGTAAGTACAAGCTCGATACTGATCTGAACACAGAGGATGAGGTGAAACTCTCTCAGTTGCAACTCAAGATTGACGCTCAAAACGCTCGACAGGGGATAGAGGAACTTCGAGGGAAGTACACTGCCCCTGAAGTCAGAGATAGCGGAGATATTGAGTCTCCATTTGACGACCAGTGGATGGATTCAATGAGAACGGAAACGCAGGCTCTAGACGGGGTAGAATTTGACCTCGGCAATGGGAACAGCTTTACGTTTGGACTTGATGACAATTATCGCGGGGAGTTGATGGAGAAGAACACTCGCCTTGACGAGTACTTTGATCCTTACGTCCAACAGGATGGGGCATGGGACTACGATAAGCTAAACGTTCATAGAGCCGTGATCGACAACATGGAGGCGATTGTCCAGTCTGTATATAAGCAGGGCATGTCTGACGGTCAAAAGGGACTTGTGAACCAAGCAGCTAACGTAAGTACCAAGTCACCGAATCAAGGTGGACAAACTCAAGAGAGTTCTCTTGCTGCCCAACTAAAACAAGCATTGGGTGGAGGGAGCTCTTGGACCTTTTAAAACAAAAAAACTAAGAAAATATGGCTAATACTATAAGTAACCCAGCAGATGCCTCCGTAACTGGCGGTGGACTGCGGGCAACCCCAGAGAACTACGTTTCTTTGGCTAATCTTATCGACCCAACTAAACCTGACGTTCGGGATCTTTACGTACAAACTTACGGTGACCAAGGTATCACTGGCTTCTTGGAGCTCACTGGAGCTAAAAAGAACGCTGGAACTTCGGACAAAGTAGAGTGGTACGAAGAGGGTCGCTTGCACAAGACAGTTACTTTTACTGGCTTGGAGAACTCTGTTGTCACAGTTGGTGACAACGACCCTGTTGTGGTTCGCTTGAATGACGTGTTGTTGTTTTCCAATGGAGTAAGAGCTGTTGTTACAGATCAAGATACTTCTAATGTTACTTTTACAGTAGCTAACTTGGACGGATCTGCTCTTGCTGACCTTGACACCCCTAATAGCGGAACTGCTGCTATCATCGGTAACATTTACGGTCAGGGATCGAATCAACCCTCATCTTTCTACCAGACTGGTTTGAAGAAGCGTGAGAACCCATACCTCATCACTAAGGAGATGTATGAAGTGAGCGGATCTCAAGCTACTAACCTCGGATGGTTGAACGTCAACGGTCAATACATGTGGTACATGAAGAACGAGATGGATACTCGTAAGCGCTTTATGAACCAACGTGAAATGATGTTGATGTATTCTGAGGTTGCTGATGGAGCTCTTGGAGGTGTTACAGTTGGTACTGACTCTAAGATTGTTGGATCTCAAGGTTACTTCTCTGCTGTAGAAGAAAGAGGAATCACCGCTACTGTTTCTGGTGGTGCTCAGGGTTCATTCGCTTCTATGAGCGACATTGACTCCATTATCCTTGAACTCGATAAAGAAGGAGCTCCTGCTGAGTACGCTATGTACGTAAACAGAGCTACATCTTTGGATATCGACGACATGCTTGCTAACGGTATCGCTACGCAGGTGACTGCTGGTTTGGCTGGTCAGTTCGGTGCGTTTAACAACGACGCTGACATGGCTGTTCAGCTTGGCTTTAAGTCATTTACTCGTGGTGGGTACACATTCCATAAGCATGACTGGAAGTTGCTGAACGATCCTACTTTGGGTGGTTTGAACAACATCCACAAGGGAGCTATGGTTCCAATGACCCAAGTTGTTGACGCTAAGTCTGGTGTTAAGGCTCCAGCTTTGGAGATGAACTACAAGGCTGCTGGCAACTACTCTCGTGAGATGGAGCACTGGGTAACTGGTGGTGGTGTCCTCGGACACAGCAACGCTGCAAACGGTAAGGATACTGCGGTATTCAACTACCGTTCTGAGTGTAACCTCGTTACTCGTGCTGCTAACCAGCACGTTGTCATCAAGTAATTAATCTGAAGTGAGAGAGAGGGTCCTTCGGGGCCTTCTCTCAACCTTCATAACACATACAGATATGGCTGATATGATTTTTCCCCTTTACCCTGATGCTGCTGCTGATGTCCGTGCTGATGCTGGAGCCGTTAGTGTGACTAACTACTTTACGGAGGTTACCACTACGGGAGCTGCGGCTATTACTCTTGCCGATGGCGAGAAGGTTGGTCAGATGAAAAAGATTATTCTGCAAACTGACGGTGGTGACGCTACGCTCACCCCTGCGAACTTTGTGGATGGTACTACGGCGACGTTTGCCGATGTTGGTGATTATGTGATTCTCATGTACACTGAGCTGGGATGGAGAGCTATCGAAAGCGGAAATGACGCTGACGGAGTTACTGGACCTGCTATTTCATAAAACAACAGGTAACTGAGGGGGAGGAACAGCCTCCCTCTCCTTTACTACCCCTAAATTTTAATTCAATACTATTATGACAAATTCAACTAAGCGCCCTCCAGGGCGACCAAAGAAAGAAACTGCAACAGCAGTAAACCCAGCAGCGAAGCCCGCTGTAAAGAAAGCTACCATCCGAAGGGAAGAGAAGGTAAACAAGACCCTTGAGTATAAAGCAAAAAGTAGCGGGGCTGTAATGATGCTTATGCAGAGCGGCATCACTATATACGACAAGGAGTCAGGCATGGTTCGTGAGATTAGATACTGTGAAAACGAGCACTCTATCTGGAAAGACGAACAGTCTGAAAACTCAGTAAAGACCCCAGTGATCTTTAGAATGGGGACGCTTTTTGTAAACGAGACCCAGCCCAACCTACATGCTTTCTTAGAGGCTCACCCCGAAAACACGTCTAACGGAGGCAGTCTTTTTGAAGTTGTAGACAACGTAAAGAAAATTGAGGTAGATATCGATAACGAGTTCCTTGTCAACGATGCCATCACCATGCTTCGTAGTAAGGAGCTAGACGAGCTTTTGGCTGTAGCCTTGGCTTACGGAATGGACATTGACCGCCCTATCTCAGAGGTCAAGCACGACTTGCTCATTAAGGCTAAGAAGTCACCTAAAGGGTTCATCTCGTCTTTCGACAATCCTGTCGTGGCAATGAAGTCTAAGGTCAGGCAAGCAGTGTCGTATCAAGTAATTAAAGCAGATCCTGATGCCATCAAGTGGTTTGATACAAATAAAATAATCCTGTCTGTTCCCGCAGGTCAAGATCCTGTTGATGTTTTTGTCAGGTATTGTATGACTGAGGCGGCAGTCCCAGTTGTGGAAGAAATCGAAGGTCAACTGTCTAGATAACCCTAGTATTACTTATGGAGAAAGGCCACCTTAGGGTGGCTTTTTCTTTTAGTATATTTGTTTCATGGCAAGCATAGCCTCTGTATATAGAACCGTAAGGGATTTAGCTAACAAGGACTTTAATGGCTTCATAAGTCAGGACGAGTTTAATAGCTTGGCTCAAGTAGCTCAGGTAAGGATATTTAATAAGCTTTTTGACGAACTCAAAAATGCTAAAAGAATAAACAGGCAGAACTTTGATCCAGGCCGAGACAAGTCCAAGTTCAAACAGATTCAAGAGGACCTGGCTTATTTTTCTAAGCTTGAGGTTCTAGACAAGACTGTGAACGATGTTTTTGTAAAGCCTGACGATCTTGCAAGAATAATCTCCATGACTACGGATAATCCTATTATCTCTAATCAGTCGTACAGAAAGAACATAGAGATAGTTTACGACGAAGAAAAAATAGAAAGAATACTTCTCAGCGACATAAGCGCCCCGTCATCGGACTTTCCTGTAGCTTTAATTAGTAGAGAGATAGAGGTTTTTCCAAGCGAAGTAGAGGTAGTAAGGCTTAGGTACTACAAATACCCTCAATCCATTAATGCAGACGGCACTAGCTACGACGGCCCTCCTACATTGGTTCTAAATACATCGGGGGGAATAACAACTGCTAATTGCAAAGACTTTGAGCTACCTGAGCATTACACAGACGACCTCGTAATAGAAATTGCAGAGCTTATGGGAGTTAACTTAAGAGATCAATTCCTAAGTCAGTTTGCTACTCAAGAACAGGTTCAAAAAAGTCAACAGTAAGCTATGGCAAACAACTACATACCTATTACGCAAGTAGTCAATGATTTTGTCATTACTATTGATTCTGACGATTACGTAAGTAACGCTACTGACAACGCTATAAGGACTCTAGCTTTAAGAGGGGTCAGGGAATTAGGCCTTGACATGCTTAAGGTGATCAGATCCCTTAAGCTTTCTGTTCTAAGCAACAATACTGTTACCCTGCCAGAGGATTACGTGGACTGGACTAAGGTTGGCGTTGTAGGCGGTGACGGCCTGGTGTATGTCTTAGGGGAGAACAAGAACTTAAACGTATCTCAGAAGTATGTTACTGACGCTAGTGGAAATCAGTTAGATCAAAACGGAGATGGAGTTACAGACAGAGTAGACTCTAAGGGTTCTACGTCTAGCGGGTCTCCTGCATCTGACGCAGATATCTCTAACGGACTGTCTTCTAGTCTGTTTAGAAACTTTGTGTATGAAAACAACGAGGGGAGGCTGTATGGCGTCGGCGGTGGCCATTATCACGGTGAGTTCAGGGTAAACATGGATCAGAACAGGATTGAGCTGCAATCGAATTCTGACATTAATGAAGTGGTAATAGAGTATGTAGCCGACGAAGCTAGATCTGTAAACCCAAGGGTTCACGTTTATGCAGAAGAAGCGATCAGGTCCTACGTATACTACAAGCTGATTGAGAGAAAGGCTTCTGTTCCTGCTAACGAAAAGGCTAGAGCTAGAGCGGAATACTACAACGAAAGAAGAAAGGCTAACTCCAGAATGAAGTCCTTTACTAAGGAAGAAGCGCTGAAGACTATTCGTAAAAACTTCAAGCAATCACCTAAGGGCTAATGGCTATAGATAAGATTCGGCCCAATAAGCTTCAAGCTGACTTGGATCAGAGGCTGGTCAATCCAGAGGCGGGTGAAATGATCGATGCCCAAAACGTCATGTTTGACGAAGATGGAGCTAACACGGCTGGGGTAATAAAGAATGTTTATGGCACTACAGCTATAACTAGGCCCGCTTTAAGCGCTATCGCTGACTCCGACTCAGTTACAGTAATAGGCAGCGTGTCTGACTCTCAAAGAGGCTATATATATTGGTTTGTAGCTGACGACTCTGGATCTACTCAACACGCCATATACAGGCAAAACACCAGTACCGAATCGTATGAGCTGGTACTTAAGAATTCAGGTCTAAACTTTGACCCTGGAGGATTTGTTAAGGGAGACGTACTTAGCTCTGCTTTTCAACAGGATGGGGTTGTACAGACTATATTGTACTTCACGGACAACAATAACCCTCCTAGGAAGATTAATGTAGATAGAGCTTTGTCTAGCACTGTTTATGATGCTACTGGGGACGACTTTGACACGGTGATTTCTGCATGCAAGCCCGCAATGAACGGGTATCCATCTTTCTCTTTTTCTACAGACACCGACTTTCCTGAAAACAATTTTAGAGACGTTTTTTATCAGTTTGCTACTCAGTTAATATACATAGACGGCGAGGAGTCAGCTATCTCTGGGTATTCTGAGCTTGCTATTACTAGGCCTGAGATATTCTCTACTATGGAGGAGACTGGCTTTGGCGTGAGCCCATACCTAGATAACGTATGTGAAATAACTATTCCTGTAGACCTGCAGGTTGCTGACTTAGAAAAAGTTAGAATAATCGCCAGGGACGGAAACAGTGGAACGTTTTTTGTGGTTGATGAGTTTGATCCTGATCAGGACTTATATAGGCAGACTTACGGGGTAAGCAAACAGATTTATAACGCCTCTAGTAGGACGTACAGATTTTACAATAACGCTTTAGGGCGAGGCGTTTCTAGCAATGTGGTAAACAAGACTTACGACAACGTTCCTTTTGTAGCTGCTGGACAGGCCATTGCAGGAAACAGGCTGATGTACTCCAACTACTCAGAGGGAAGACCAAACGTAGTTACTGACGCTTCTTTCACTGTAAACTACCTAGATGACGATGGGAGTGGGTCAGGAGAGTTAATTAAGGCTGGAGCGTCACTTATAACCGAAGAAACCTCTGGTTTTGAGATAGACCTAGAAGTAAACTCACCATCAGCTTTTGATATCAACACCAGTCTTGAGGTTGGAACTATAATGGAGTTTGGTTTTGACTTCGGGTTGGACTTTAAGATAGAGGGTTCGCAAAGTGGCGGTAGTTATGATCCAAACGACAGGGCTATAAGGTTTAGTATCTCTGATAGCTCAGGTAGCGCTACTTACGCAAACAAAGCTCCAACCGACATAAGGTTTGACAGAAAAATAAATCAACAGACATCAAGGGTAAGTGCTGTAAAGATCATAGGCTCTACTACTAGTGTCGGTTCGGCTTTTACTCAGCTGGCGGCCTTGTTCAACGACGTCACCGTAAGGTATGAGGTTTACACCTCAAACATCAACGGAATCAACCTTTTAGAGTTACAGAAAGAAGGCGGTGACCAGGCTACTCGGTATTTGAGGACTACTGGCAGCAATCAGTACATGGAAGTGACGTGGGGGTTTGACGGGTATACCACAGGTTCTGGAACTATAGCTATAAGGCCATACGTAAAGAAGATAAACCCCTCTACTTCAGTTATAACTGACAGCGAAGGGACTCTGGTTTCGGGCGAGTCTATTGTAGCAGGAAGTGACAATAGTATACTAAGAAGCGGAATTTACACGGGTCTTAGCGGACATGGCCTTCAAGGTGCTTTAACCTACTATGCAGTTACAGGAAACAACAACCCCGACATAACTGGGTATCTTTTTGGAAAAACAGGGTCGATAAGGACTAGCGCGTTTGAAAAAACATTTAAGGCTGGAAGTTCTCACACTTTTGGGATCGTGTACTACGATAAGTTTAATAGGTCTGGAAACGTCAACCTCCTGGGTTCTACTTATGTAGAGCCCATACAATCTGCGGCTAGAGCCTCAACCCAGCGTGGAGCCTGTTCTATTACTGTAGATCTATCTAATACAACACCTCCAGACTGGGCTACTTCCTATCAAATTGTATATGCTGGGGCTGACTCATTCTCTGATTACGTTCAGTATACTACTAGCGGAGGTTACTTTAAGCATGAGCACGGCACAACTGGATCAAGTAAGAATCCTGACGTACACATTAAAGAAGTGTACCTGTCGCTAAATACGCTTGACGTTTACAACCAAGAAAAAAACACCAGTAGGCAATACTCCTTTACAGAGGGAGACAAACTTAGGGTGATTAGCTCATACGGCTCTACTAGAGAATACGAGTTGTCGGATGACTCCAAGGTCATGGAATTTGACGTAGTAGGGGTTGAAACAGCCTCTGACGCTATAATGGGGTATGGGGTTAGTAACGCTTATGGAGACATACCTGTAGACGAGGTGAACTCTACGGTTCTCAAGCTTGTTGCCCCTCAGGTGAACGCAGGTATCGACAGGTATCAAGACTTTGACTGGTTTGATGTTAGCGGAACAGACCCTTCGGCTTTAACTTCAAGTGCAGCCAACGTAGACAACAAGTGGGGGCAAGGAACTGTAGTGGAAATAGTTACCCCAAGAAAATACACTAAAGAAAAAGTCTTTTATGAGATAGGTCATGGTGGCACAATCTCTAGCGGAAGCCACGGAACCAATCCCGTGCTTACTAACGGGGACACTTACTTCAGACCTGTTTCGTGTAAGACTGCTCCAAGCACAACTGTTGGCGACTTAGCAGCAATGGACTATAGGACCTTCTACCTAGAGTCTAATACAGTGTCAGACGGTTTTAGCTCTAAGCACTGGCATCAGGGTAGGCCACACGTAGTTTTTGAAGACTCCGCCACCGTCCGTCGATACAACGGGATAACGTACAGCGATGCGTATGCCGAAGACGTAGCCAACTTATCACTATCATCGTTTAATCCCAGCCTAGCTAACTTCTACAGCCTAGAGAGTTACAACGGCGCTTGCAATTACATAGGAGGTTTTAGAGATGGATACCTTGTTGCCCTTCAGGAAAACAAGATGTCTTTGATTCCTATAAATAAAGACATTATAAGTAGCGCAAGTGGGGCGGAAATAGTTAGCTTAAGCACAAACGTTCTTGGGGAACCGAGATACTACGCTGGAGATTACGGAGTAGGGGACAATCCTGAATCTGTTGTGATACAAGATAGTCAAGTGTTTTTTGTTGACGTATCAAAATCTAAAGTCCTTAGGTGGAGCAGCGAGGGTTTATCACCTATATCAGATAAAGGCGTCTCCTCTATAATAGAGACCAATGTAACTGCATTTCTGGCTCAGAACGGAACCAGGGTTCCAGCTGGATACGACCCTAGGTTCGATCAGTACCTAGTTACGTTTAGGCCTACAGGCACTTACGCGGGGCTAACCATAGGATATAGCGTTCCGATTGGAGGGTGGCAAAGCAGATACACCTTCTATCCGAATACGTATGCAAATCAAAATGACATGCTGTACTCGTCTATGTATAATGACCCTCAGGGGGATAACAACGCAGACATATTTTGGTCTCACGATAGCAACTCAAGGTCTAACTTTCACGGGGTTGGAAATCAATCATCTAGCGTAACGGTGGTAAGTAATTACAACCCTAGTATGACGAAGGTATATAACTCAATGTCGATTGAGGGAGATTACTTGTCTAATACTGTTGGGTTTTTCTTGTCAAACATAATAACAGACTTAAACCACACAGCAACATCATCTAGCATCACTACTGGACCAACAAAAGAAGGGGACAGGTATTTTCTGATTGGAAGGGATACCTCTGCTCAAAGTGACAGAAACATAATACCGTTGGGTGTTGTAGCTACAGCCCCTAACTCTACTTCGCTGACATTTACCAATAAGGTTAATTTATTGTCTGTACCTTTAGGTGCGATATTAAAACTAATGGCGTCTGACGGGACACTATCTAACATAGGTGTTGGAACTAACGATGTTAATTTTAATGCCTTTAGTGGGTCAAGGTCTATAAGCACTCAAGGACCCGTAATTGATCTGTCGATTGGAGCCCTTATAGGGGGGGAAATAGTAGCAGTTACTGAGGCAGCTCAAAACGGAGACGTCGTTAGAGGAAAGTGGGCAGAGATAAAGGTGACATGTCAGCAGGATGAACCAACAGAATTGTATTGCGTGAACGCGCATTTTTCAGAATCAAAACCTAACCACTCGTTAGGTCAACAATAATTATATTTGTAGCATGAGCGCAGCAGCAGCATTATTCGCGGTACAGGGTGTATCCAACTACTTAGGTCAGAGAAAGCTTGGAAAAGAGAAAGAGGCTTTTTTCGGAGGCGTTGAAAGAGAGGGTCTTGAAGCAGCTGGAAAAGCTGAGAAGGCTCGTAGTCAGTTCGGGGTCGGTCCAACGTACAAAAAGTTTCTTCAGTACGCTATGCAGGACCCCACTGCTGATTTTCAACGACAGCAGGCTGCACGTCAAGCAGCAACTGGAACAGGGGCTTTAAAGTCAGGAGGAGCTAGAGCTATTCTTGGGGGGCTAGGTGCTCAGCAGCAGATGTCTTCAGATATAATGTCTAAAATTGGAGCCGCAGAGTTTGGCCGAAAGTCAGGAGCTCTCGCTCAGTTTGGGGCAGTAGAGCAAAGGGTTGCAGAGCAGAAACTGGCTGACGCTAGGGGGGACCTGAGTTTAGCTAGGCAGCAAGTAGCTTCTGGAAAACAAGGGGCGTTTGAGGGCAAGATGCAGAAGCAACAAGCGCTTGCTAACGCTGTCTCTCAATCAGCTGGCCTTGGGGCTCAGTCCTTTATGGCAAAGAACGGAATGAAACTTCCTGGTGAGTTTTCTCACGAGAGAAACCCAATTGACTTCGTTCAAAACGGAGTTAAGATTGGAGAGGGCACTGGAGATGAGTATGTTCTAAACTCAGATCAGGCTAGAAAAATTGCTGAGCAAAGCAAGTATGCCTCTATGCTTTTTAAGAAATTTGACACCAACGCCAAATGAGTCTTTACGGAAAAATAAACGTTGAAGACCCTAAAGAAAAAAACTTTTTTCCTGGGGCGGCGGAGGCTATTAGAGAGTATAAAAATACTCAATCAGCCGCAAACGAAGCTTTAAGGGCCGACAGAAAAGAAAAAACCAAAACTATTGCGGGACTGTCGGGGGCAAAAGGATATAAAGGAACAGAATCAATAGTGAAGCAAGGGGCTAAGTGGCTCAGGGAAAACATGGGGAAAGTCCCAGACGAAGAGTGGTATACGGTCGCTACAAAACTTGATCAGTATGCAGATGATCAAGAACTATTTCATACTAATACTGTTAAAACCGCTTTTGAAAGAGCTTTATACGCTGGAAAAATAGGATCTGATGCAGAGTTAGCTGAATCAGACTTGTACGATTCAAGAACTGCTGAGTCTTACGGGGACGCTCTTGCGGAGTTAGATAGTCCAGACCATTTTGGAACTATACAGTTCAAGGACGGTAATATTCTTACTGGAGATGGCTTAGACATCAATAATACCCTAGACGAGGATTGGTTAAAGAGAGACCTTGCAGAGGTCCCTATAACCAACCCTGAGGCTTGGTTTGAATCCCATACAGTAGACTCCGACACGGAGGCCGCCGCAGCGTACAATATCGAAGGAAGGGTGCTTGATAGTAATCAGGAAATAAGGAATGCAGAAAGGTGGTATGCCGAACAGGAGGACAAAGACAAAGACTCTTTTGATAGAGATGACACTGCGACAGCGGTCAGAGAGTATTCGAAAGCTGCTGCAGCAAGGTGGTCTGCAAAGCCAAAGGAAGAGGCTCAGGCCAAGAAAAAGCAAGTCGCAGACCTGCAGTCTCTAATAGACGGGATTCAAAGCGACATGGAGGTTACTTTGAGCGATGTGGACTCAGAATCTGGGGGCGCACAAGAGGGAAGCGTGAAGGCTAACTACGCAAGCCTTCAGAAGTCATCGATTACAGTTACTGGACCTTATGAAGATCCTGACGAAGAAAGCCAATTTAGTGTCGAAGCTGTTTTTCTTACCGATGATTTGAGGCCTGTAATTAGACTTACTAACGCGAGCGGAACATACGACATTGAAACTGACTATAACGATTCGTTATTTAATGAAGTCGAATCTCACATGACCTCAAAATATGGAAAGGATTCTCTAACTAAGTTGGCAAAGGCCCTTCAGGATTAATTAGTATCTTTGGCTTAAGGTACTAAGCCATGAACGAGGACTTTAAAGGTGTTATTGATCAGCAAAGAGCTGGCGGTAAAGACGACAGATATATAGCAAGAAAAATATTCTTGAGTGACGGATTTGACGGTAGCTTTGATAAAGCTTTCGACATTGTTTCTTCTTATAAAAAAAAAGAGGAAGAAGCAGCAGAATCTCCTCAGGAGTTCGTCCCTATTACATCAGATGTAGTATTGGGAGGTACACCTTCGGGTTCTTCCTCTCCAGAGCCTAAGGACAAAGAGCCTGTTGCGGATCAGCTTAATAAATTCTCTACTATAGACGAGATTGGCAGTGAATTTCAAAAAAGGTTTTTTGACGACAAGACCTTGACCATTCAGGAGCTGGTCTCTGACGATGCAGACTTCGGGGCTAAAGTACAAGAGATCGCTTCTTCAGATAAGACGGAGCAAGAAAAAAGGTACGCGGTAGAGCTTGAGTTTAGAAATAGATACTCTAAACGAGAACGAGATATACGAGAACAGTATACTGATGAAATTATAGGTAGGCTGCCTGAGGACACCGATCTTGAACAGGCTTCAAACCTTTTATACAGTAAGTATGGACTAGGGGTTCCTCTCGACGGGGACAGGAGATACAATGAAGGCTCCATCGGAGTATTTAGCGCTATATCTGACGCTACTGTAGACCTAGGTGCTAGTCTCGCTGGAATTGGCACGAGTGTAGCTTCATTATCTACAGTGGGGTTCGGCGGCATGAACCTCGCTACCGCCATAAAAAACTCAGCTCAAAAAGAAATCGATGAGTTTCAGCAGTCTACTACAACTCAGTATGACCAAACGTTTTATGAAGCCATAAAGAACGGGGATGTTGGGGAAGTAATAACAAGAAGTGTAAGAGGTGTGGCAACGTCTGCGCCTTACTTTATTCCTGCAGTACTCTCTGGAGGAAGTACTGCTGTGGCTGGTGTAGGTGTAGGGGTCATAGCAGGAGCTGACTCTTACATGAGGTCAAGGTCTGAAGACTTGGACAGGATTAGAAAGGGCATAGATCCTATATACGACAACTCTGCAAGCGGTGAGCTGGCAAGGTTTGGGGCAGCAAGTATTGACGCTATTTTGACTGGAGCTGCTGGAAAAATACAGGCTGACATCGCCAAAAGAGCAATCGGGCAGATTGTTAGAAACCCTAAGACAATACAAACTGCCGCTCAAGTTTTCAAAGGGCATTTGAAGGCGCAGAGCATAGATGTAGGTACTGAAGGGGTAGTAGAGGTCATTCAGGAAGTTGCAAACATGGCATATCAGGATGTCGTTGCGGGACAAGAGTTTACTGGGGACCAATACATTGAAAGAGGCATGGAGGCGCTTCTTCTAGGATTGTTCTCGTCTGCAGCTATCGCCGCACCTGGAGTTGGGTTCTCAGGGTTAAGAGCAGGGAGAGAGCTAGTTACAGGGCCTCAAGCAGCAGCGAGGTCAAGAGTAGAAAAGGCAGGTAAAGAAGACGTTGTAGAAAACCTGAATGCAACTCAAGATATATCTGGACCCGTAAGTAATTTTGAATCCGATAGAAGGGCTGACTTAACTCAAAAGGAAGCTTTTTATACCATGATGTCAGTCCGACACCCCGTAGATATGGACAGGGTTAAAAACCTAGACCTGTCTATGGAAAGGGCTGTATTTGAGTACAGAAAGGCACAAAAAGAAGGAGTAGACGTAGAGTCTATCACTGGTCGTATTCAAAGTATAGTAAAGCAGAGGCAAGCAATAACAGAGTCGTACTCTGGAGAGAGCGTAAATCTAACACCACAAGAAACGAGATCTGTTGAAGACAGTAAAATATCTAATGCTCTTGAGAACCTAAATGACAACGCCGCAGTTCTTTCTGAGTCAGTGGCAGTTCAAGAGGATTACCTTGGGACAGAAGGATTTGATCAAGGGGCTTATGAGGAGGCTGTCCAGGAACGCGAATTTGAGGTGTCCAAAAAGAAGGAGGCCCTTAGGTTAGTCGGTGAGCTTGGAAAGGCGAGAAAAAATACTGAAGAAGCGATTAGAGAGGCTTCTAATCAACTAGCAGATGTGTCTGGAGTGGAGGAGGCTGCAGCAAAAGAATATGAGGCAGAACAGAATCTAAGGCTTCACTTGGGTATGGATTCAAACCCTATTTCTGAAGCAGAGCCTCAACAGCCTCAAGTTTATTCTGCAGGAAAGCAAATAGAAAGTCACTTTGAAGACGAAGAAAATAAAGGGAGTACGTTTACGTTAGACGGAAGGAACATGGCTGGACAAGATAAAGCCAGCGTAAGTATATTTCCAGATAGAAGCAAGGTAGTAGAAGGAGATATTACTAAAGAAGATCTTAGCTCATATATCGAAGACAACAGAGAGGTGTTCGAAGGTAATGAAGACGTATTGGCTGTAGGGACTTGGTTCGACTCAGAGTCTAATCAGACCTACATAGACATTTCCGCCACCCTAGACAGGGAGGTTGCTATTAACCTTGGCAAACAGTACAATCAAAAGGCTGTATGGGATTTAAAGTCTAATGAAGAAATTGACACTGGAGGTACAGGTGAGTCTGAAGGCGATGTCAAGTCTATCGAGGATAGGGTTTCAGATATTAGAAAGCTTGTCGCCCCTAAAGAAGCCTTGGCTAATCCCAGTGTTTTGGAAAATACCCCTGAAGAGACACCTAATGGCTTAGGAGTAGAAGGTCAATTTACTTCTTACAAGCCTCAAAAAGACGGTAGCCTAGGCGTTATGGCTAAAGGCCCCCTTAAGGCGAAAACTTCTAGGTTTATAAACAAAAATCTGGCCCCTACATTTAGAAGCGTTTACGGAGATGGGTTTGAAGTGTTTGTTCATGACACAGGAGCGTCTATCGACGCTACATCAACAAACTCTAAACCTGTTACTGCTTTTGCCAGAATAAATAAGGACGGTACTGCAGCTATACATATTAGCTCAGAGCGCCTTAGCGAGGCGGAAGCGGCTGGACTGGACCCTAGGGCCATACTCGTAGAAGAAACAATACACGCGGTCGCGTCTAAGTCTTTCTCTAAGCTGTACAAGTCGGACCCCAACTCTTTCAGGAAGATGGTAGGGGAAATGACGTCTATAGCAAGGGCCACTAAGAATGCTGATTTCGTTTCTGAAATAGAGGCTCAATTACAGGCTTATGAGGCTGATGGCGAGGCCGTTGTTTTAGACGAAGCTATGGCTAAGATGATTTCTCAGCTTATAGACTACGACAACCCTAAGTTGATCGACAGGTTTAGAGTGCTGATAAACAGGATTATCAGGGCGGCAAGCGGAAAAGATTCAATACAGCTTAAGACTCTTGACGCGAAGAAGTTAAAGGATGCTTTTACTGAGATGGCCCTTAGAGGTACGGAGGTGAAGATTGAAGACACAGCGGTTGAAGAAACGGTAGAGAGGTCGGCTATATCCCCATCTAAACTTCCTGAAAACCAGTCATTTGAAATGACTTGGTGGCAACCTAGAGTATACCGAAAAGGAGCTCTAGTTGGACTTACTGGAGAGTCTACCATTAAGTCTAGGACCTTTAATGGTAAGTGGCACTTTATAAACTGGTGGAAGTCAGCCACCAAGATGGGCCGCCTAAACTTTACTGAATTTAAAGCGGAGATAGACGGTAAGGAGGTAGAGGTTAACGCCTCAATAATGAGTAAGTGGAATATGAAGCCACCTGTTGACAGGGTGAAAGCTAATAGACAAGCAGAAGAGCAGAAGAGCAGAAGTTTAGTTTCTCTAACCTCTTTTGTAAACAAACAAAGGTTAGCTAAAGAAGAAAGAGAAGGTGTTTCTTTTTATATGAACCAATACAATATAGGTCACTCATATAAAATAATGTTTGATGAGGCATCCACCTTTATGACTGAGGAACAAGTGGACAGGTCTAATGAAATACTTTCTGAATCCAAAGGTGACGGCCCACTATCTAAGACAGACCAGTACTCAAGGATATTTAAAGAGGTCCTCACTCCTCAAGATGTTTCCAAGCTAGTTGAAGCTATGGAGACTATGTATGAAACAGAGTCAGACATAGATCCTATAGAGAGAAGTGCAGTTAGTTCAATGTTTAACTTCTTGGATAATCCTGCAGCAACGGGTGACTTTGAGATACGCAGTGATCAGAAGAGAGACGCTATATGTTCGTTAGGAGGAAGAACCTGCTCTACTAACGACAAAGTTAGCCTTCTTCAGTACGAGTCGTACATGATTAAGCAAAAAATTGGAGACAACCCGTCTGCTAAAGAGAGCGTCGATATCGCTGCTTCTTCATTAGGGGTTGCGTTAAATCACTTTAAGAATTTGGGGTTTGACGTAGACGGAGTCGTTGAGAACTACAACGAAGGCAAAGAAATTTTCTTTAACTCTATTGACATTAACCCTGACGTTAAGATCAATCCAAGAGACTTTAGCGGGGTTTACGACTTAATATTGTCTTACACTTCTAACGGGTCTCAGCTAGATCCAAACATACTTATAGCAAATCAGTTGTTCACTTCTGGTCTTTTTAGGGTTCAGACTGGAGCTTCAGAATTTATTTCTAAGGACAGGATTGAGGCCATACGAAAAAAGGAAGTTGACGGGACGTTGTCTTCTATCAACGGACAGAGAGCGGGCGCTATGGCCGATCACTTATCTGACATAAATAATGTTATTAAGGAGTATCTGAAAGACGGGAAGTTTGACGTAGACAGATTTTTTAAGGACATGAAAAAAAGGGACAGGAACGGAGTTCCAGTTCTCGCTAAGAAGATCGGGAAAAACACAGAGAAGCTTGCTGACCTTGTGTTAGGGAACATGGGAGACCCAAAGGCGATTCCTATGGACAGCAACTTCAAAGATCAGTACAACATCTATAGGGGTAAATTTGACTTAACTGACTACTCAGAAGGATTGGTGATACCTCAGGAGACTAGACTTAGTGTTGTCTCCAGAATGAAAGCGGCGGGCAGAAATGTAGACGAGTCCATGTCTGATCCTGAGTTGTTTTCCGACATAAGAGAAATGAAGTCAAGCGGTGATGACGCTACAATAGGACTAGGAAAGAAATTCTACGCAGAGCTTACTGGGAACAACCTCGCTGACCTAAGAGACTTTTCTGTTCAGGACAAAAGGGCAGCAAGAGGATTTACCGAGGCAGTAGCGAAGAAGATGGGGGTCACTCCATTCCAAGCTCAACAGCTCATGTACATGGATGGTATATATACATGGAACCTGTACAGAGAAGGGAAGAGCTTTATTAGCGACTACAAGTCTGCTCAACAAAGAAACCTAGCCTACGATAATTCATCAATGGCTATTGACAGGGCGTCTATATTCGCTCCTGGCCAACAGATAGAAATGTTTTCTCAGGAGGTCCCTTCAGAGGCCACTAGATTCCAGACTCCAGGAAGAAGGGTTGTAAGTGGTCAAATGAAGAATGGAGACGCTACATCCAATGAGCTTTATAGAGAACGAAGCCTTGAAGTAGGGTCTAAAGTTAGAGTTAGAGGCACTGAAGTTCTTCTGACTCAAGAGTCTGTTGACAACGCCTTGGAGACTGACGCCACTTCAAGAAGAATTATAGGCAAAGGGGTCGATATATCTGAAGGCCAGAAGGTTGGAGTTAGACTCAACCTGAACGTAATGAAAAACACGGGGGTTCCCGTTCAGACCATGCACGACAAGAGCGCGTCTGGTGAAGCCCTTAAGTATGCTCCAGCAGTTACGGTTAAGAACGCCACCCTATTTGTAAGTCAAAACGCAAGAAATAAGATCGTCACATTCCAAGAGAACAAGTTTCCAATGGCTAGTGTCAACGGAGAATTTGTAAGTTCTGGAACAGACCTCGACTACAGCGGGGTTAAAGCCGTATTCAATCCATTTAGGCACAACGTGTTTGTAGACATGGCGGGCCGACCAATTAAGTCGGCTGAAGAGGCAACCGTTATAGGGGGGACAGTTTATCTCAGGGGTAACATAGAGTACTACGACATGTCAGACCCTGTGGTTAGTTCTGGCAGAACAGAAACTGACGAACAGAGATCCAAGAGAATTAAGAGGGGGCCTAAGTATGATAAAGCTATAAAGAGGTTTATAGGGTATTCAAAGTCTCAAGGCATTGAATATGCGAATACTAGGGAGGCTGAGGCTGCTTATGACAACATGAATATCCCGTCTGAAGTAGCGATAAATGATTCAGAGGTTGCAGGAAACATGGCGGAAGCTATGGAGAGAGCCTCTATTTCAAACTTCACAAAGAAAGGCATGAAGATGCGTCAGACCGCATCAAAAGCCTCTAGAAAATTTACTGAGGCTAGAGCTGACATAATCAATAACCCAAGTAATTACATCGTACCTCAAAAGCTAAGTGATATAAAAAACAGACTTCAGGACTTTACAGACCAGGAGCTGGTAGACGTCATGACTGACGAGGCTGTGGGGCGATTGTCCCAGAGAAACGACGACATGGGTGTTCTGGCTGGATCAGAAATGATCAGCAGGGCGGTAGCCAGAGGGGAGACAGAAAGAATCCCCGCAATAATCGCAGAGCTTGCTTCAATAGGAACTACTGCTGGACGTATTCTTAGGCATTTTAGAGAGCTTAAGTCGTCTACTCCAGCTGGATTGTCCGCAACAATCAAATCTTCTGTAGAGGCGTCAGGAAACACCCTTTCTGAAAAAGCTGAATCAGAGTTAAATCAAATGACTGCTGATTTATTTGAGAAGCAGGCTGTAGTGGACGACCTAATGAGAAGGGCTGTAGGAGGAGAAGTAGTAGATGTTGAGTTAAAATCTGCAATTGATAAACTAAAGTCTGCGGAAAGGATTATGGACACCTTCTCTAACAAGTACATTGAAAAAGGATGGGGAGACTTGTTCGGGCAGCTTGTTCAGGGTAACCTTCTTACGACTATGTCTCAGGCACTTAACGTAGCGGCAAACATGGTTAATGCTGTAGGAAACGTAGCTGTAGGCTCTGTGTCTTTGCCGATTGAGGCGGCCTACGTAAAAGTGGGGAACGCACTAGGAAAAAATCTCGAAATGAGAAGAAGGCCTAGTCTTTCCGCATATATGTATGCCACTAGAAAGTTTGGACAAGGGTTTATTGAGTCCGCTGATCAGTTTGTCACAGGACAGAGTAAGGATATATCTGAGTGGAGGGTAAATAGAGGGTTGGCCCCAGTAAGGTCATTTATGGCTGCTTGGAACAAGGATTTGCCGCTAGGCCCTGACGGAAAAGCAAGCATCTCTCAGAGAGCTAAGCTGTTTGCACAAGGCACTCTAGGTGTTCCCGCAGAGACTATGTTTAGGATGCTGTCTTTTGGTGACGTTCCTTTCAGGAGGTACGCAGAAGGCCTCTATCTGTATCAGACTGGACTTAACATGGGACTGGAAGGAGAGGCTCTTGCTAGGTTTCTGAAGTACCCAACAAAAGATCAGTTGGTGAAGGCTCAAGTTGAGGGAAGAAAGCTAACGTTCCAAGAAGACACCATAGCGAGTAAAACAGTCAATCAGGTTGTAACCACTATGGAAAACGTAACGGGAGATGCCTTAGACAATATCCCTGGCCTTAACGGAAAAGCTTTCGCAAAAGGATTTTATAGGGCTATGCTTCCGTTTAGATCAACACCCGCTAACATTCTTTTGGAAACGTTCACTTGGGTAAATCCATACGTGGGTATTACTAGGATGGCTAGTGACATAAGCAAAGGGAACCCAGAAGACGCGTCTAAAACTATGGCTAAGATGATGCTTGGGGCAGTCACGATGGAGGCTGCTATGCTTATGATAAAAGAGGGGGTTATATCTGGAGCCATTCAGTGGAATGAAGACGAAGAGAAAAATATAGCTTATGACGTTTTCCCTCCTAGTAGTATAAATGTATCGGCTCTTCAGAGGTTGATTGAGGGCCAGGATCCTTCCAAGAAGAAAGATGACAGGTTTATTAAGTACGATAAGCTTGGAATGATAGGGGCTATACTGGGGACGGCAATTCAGTCTGTTGACATGAGCGATACCGCTGATGTAAAGTCAGAGGGATATGACGGCCCTATCGACTTCTTTACTGATGCATTCACAAACTTCTTTGGATTAAAATCGTTTGCAGCGATATCCACAATGATGGAGCAGAGCTTTGTTCAAGGGTTGAACGGGTTCCTTAAGGTTTTAACTGGAGACGATGTAGAAAGAAACATGGAGAATCTGGTTGTCTCTCTATTTCAGGCAGGTAGTGCCTCTGTGCTCCCTAATCAAATGAGCGCGTTTTACAGGGCGGAAAGAGAGTTTCTTCCTGACACTAGGGTCACAAAAGATATGACCGCAACCGAAAGGATCCTTAAGAAGTTTGAATACACAATAAAGGACAGGACGTTTGGTCTTGCGGAAGCCCCGATAAGAAGAAACTGGAAAGGGGAGCCTATCACTCAAACGCCCAGAGGTACTTCTTCTATTGCTTACCAGCTGTTTGACATCTCTAAGTCTAGACAAGGAACAGCAGATCCGTTGTCGAATGAGATCTGGAGGTTGTATGAGCAGACTGAAGACTTGACTAGCATTTGTGGTACACCCGCTTATGCAGCGAAGAGGTCTTTGCCTGTGCCTGACATAAAGAGCAAGAAGGAACGCAGAGCCGCAAAAAGACTGGGCAGAGAATACACTTGGATGCAGGACGAGGAGTTTATGAGAGAGAGGGTCTACCTGTCTGTAGATCAAATGAACAGATTAATGGAGGCAGCTGGAAAAGAGAGGTACAAGGAGGCGTCCATGCTGATCGAAGGATCTAAATATCAGAATGCATCCGACGAAAAAAAGATTGAAATGCTTAACGAGGTAGCTGAAAATTACGCCAGCGCAAAGGAGTATGATGGCTCTAGGTTTAAAAACCATTCAGCACTTCTCTTCGACATACTTCAGGAGATACATGACGGAAGGTAAGCCGTTTAAAGACACCAAGGTCGGGAGGTTTCTAAGAGAGAAGCTTCCCGAAGTCGCTGGTAGCGTTGGGAATGTCCTTCCAGACCAGGGTATCCTAGGTGTCTTAAAGCGGGTAGTGGACGGGTCTCCAGAATTGTCTGCTCAGGATAAGCTTGAGTTTGACCGCCTCGTAAACGAGATGGAGGCCCAAGCACAAGAGCAAGTGACAAGGAGATGGGAGGCTGATGCTAAGTCAGACGTGAAACTAGCTAAGTATATTCGCCCTACGATCCTTATTTCCTTGACGGCTTTTTATATGATAGTGATGATCTGGGACGGCCTTGACCCCCAGTTCATGCCCCCAGAAAACTACATCAATCTACTTGAGGTACTAATGCTTACGGTGTTTGGAGCT
>Ga0209092_10001481_pt1 | contig 22780 bp, 34 predicted proteins | sample FraStrMetagenome_FD_187446 | JGI IMG/M metagenome (GOLD analysis project Ga0209092, IMG submission 187446) | Marine eukaryotic phytoplankton communities from Arctic Ocean - Fram Strait ARC3M Metagenome (SPAdes) (version 2) | ecosystem: Environmental > Aquatic > Marine > Oceanic | place: Fram... | reverse complement strand
GCAGACATCAAACGTAACGCTGGATTGAAAACTGTACGTATCAAGTATGGTAATGGTTCTAGTGGTAATCGTGGTGTGAATAATAGAGGTAATCTGTTTGAGACTGCGTTTGCGAAAGACCTAAATGCATGGTTCTCTGAAGGTAATGATGCGGTATCCGATGATGGTAACCTCAAGGCTATTATGCACTTGGATGAGTTGTATGACCTCAGTGGTTCCCAGACACTCAAAGTCAATGTTGTTGGTCAAGAGAACACCAAGAGACCATTAAACTTTCAGTCTAATATCGTTTTAACCAATACTAAAGGTGTGGGTAATGATATTGGTAAGAGTGTTACTGACGTTACTCTAGTAAAAGATAACGGTGAAAAGATTTATCTCAGTCTCAAGTTCGAGACTACTACCACGTTCTTCAACGTAGGTGTTCGTACCAAGTTAACTCCCAAAGAAATCAAAGAAGGTAAGATTCAGAACGCTGACGGCCTGAAGTTGTTGGAGTTGTTTGGTATTGACAACGAGAGATTCTGTGGTATATTCAATGACGATGTTAAGACCAAAGGCGGTAAAGTTATTACCAGACCAAACGCAATGGCCATGAAGATGTTACTTGAGAGTGGTATCGGTCATGGTTATCATGTTATCCATAAGATGAAGAAGAACGTTTATTCCAAGAAGATGGACGCAGCTGCGATGACCGCTGCTGCTAAGGTAGGAACATGTATAGTTCACTATGGTGGTAAGACTGGTCGTGGTAAACGTATCGACATGGAACTGAAGTCACCATACTATAAATTCAAACTAAATATACGAGACACACAAGGAAAGGATGGTTATCCCACACGAATGATGTGTGACTTCACCACCTTGAAATTCTGATGGAATTTAAAAACTTTATAACAGAACAGAAGAATACCCACATGACCCACATTGAGGATAAGGTTCTCTATGGGGGTGTCAATGGTACACGTCAAGCAATCAATGCACTACGTGAACTCCGTGACATGTTGGCGGGACAAACTGATTCTAAACTATCTACCAAGTGGGACGGTGCTCCCGCAATCTTCTGTGGTCAAGACCCAACCGATGGTGAGTTCTTTGTTGCCAAGAAGGGCGTATTCGCCAAGAACCCTAAAGTCTACAAGACTGAAGCGGACATTGAAGCGGACATCAAAAGTGGTGACCTTGCAGACAAGATGAAACTCGCATTGAAACATCTACCAGAACTTGGTATCAAAGGTGTGATTCAAGGTGACTTCTTGTTTTCAAAACCAGACCTGAGTACTGATACTATTGATGGTCAGAAGTACACCACCTTTCACCCGAATACAATCATTTATGCAGTACCCTATGACCAAGCTGACGTAGTCCGTAAGGCACAAATTGGTATTGTATGGCACACTACATATACTGGTAAAGACTTTGAATCGATGAAAGCATCATATGGTGTTAATGTATCCAAGTTCAAGACCTCTAAGAATGTCTGGTCACAGGATGCAATGTTGCGTGATGTGTCTGGTGCGACTATGAATAAGAAAGAAACCGCAGAGGTAACCAAACATTTGTCCAATGCGGGTAAGATATTCAATAAGATATCTGGTTCCACACTGCGTGAGTTAGAAGGTAATGAAGACCTTGCAACCTTGATTGAACAGTATAATAACACTTTTGTGCGGGCTCAAACTGTGATTGGCAACACTAATACGCACGTAACGGGTCTGTTGAAGTGGTTGAATGACAAGTTTCAGAAAGAGAAAGATAAGAGAAGTACTGATAAGGGCAAGGCAACCCAACAGAAGAAGTTGGATGAATTGATGAAGTTCTTCTCTCCAAGAAACAAAAAGAACCTAGTTATGATGTTTGATTTACAAAAAAGTCTGGTTCTTGCAAAATTAAAACTTATAAATAAACTTAATAGCATCTCTTCATATGACACCTTTGTACAAACCAAAACTGGTTACAAGATTAAAACAGGTGCAGAAGGATTCGTTGCTATTGACAAGTTAGGTGGTGATGCGGTCAAGTTGGTTGACCGTCTGGAATTTTCGTATAACAACTTCAGTCCAGATATACTGAAGGGATGGGATAAACCAAAGAGGTAAACCATGTCCAAACCAATGGGACTAAAAGAATTTATAAAGGTGTGTGAATCTCCTGACGAAGCATTAAATATGCAGCAACGTCTGAAGATGGCTCGTACCTTTAAGAAAAATAAAGCAAAAATTGCAATGGGTCGCAAACGTGCGGCACGTAAAATTGCATCCCCAGAAAAAATTAAGTTACGTGCAATGAAGCAAGCACGTATGACATTCTTTAAGAAAATCACTAAGGGTGCCGATAAAGGCGATTTGTCCATGGCTCGTAGACAGTCAATCGAAAAACGTCTAGAGAAAATGAAACCCAAAATACAGAAACTCGCAAAGAAACTTCTCCCCAAAGTTCGTAAAGCAGAACTGGAGAAAAAACGAGGTGGAAAGAAAAGTGATTAAAGATTTTAAATCGTACCTAACCGAAGAAACAAAGGAAGTTTATTTTACATTTGGTAGAATGAACCCGCCTACTATTGGCCACGGTAAAGTACTAGATACAATTGCAAAGAAAGCAAGTGGTGCAGACTGGAAAGTCTATACATCTCAATCAACGGGCGCTAAAGACCCGTTGTCATATTCTGACAAAGTAAAACACCTACGTAAGATGTTCCCCAAGTATGGTAGAAACATCATGGTCGATAAGGGTGTTAAGACCGCATTTGATATTGCGGTTAAGTTGTATGACCAAGGATACAAACAAATCACTATGGTAGTCGGGGAAGACCGTCTACGTGAGTTTGATGTCCTACTAAATAAGTACAATGGTAAGAAGGCACGTCACGGATTCTATAACTTTGAATCAATCAAGGTCGTATCAGCTGGTCGAAGAGACCCTGACGCCGAAGGTGTAGAAGGTATGTCCGCCTCTAAACAACGTGCCAATGCAAAAGATAACGATTATTCCGCTTTCACACAGGGCGTTCCTAAGTCTATGTCAGACAAGGATACCCGTAAGTTGTTCAATGACGTAAGGAAGGGTCTAGGTCTCAAGGAAGAGACATCCTTTAAACGTCACATTGAACTACCGAAAGTTTCTGATATTAGAGAACAATTTGTCAAGGGTGAGTTATTTGAACTTGGTGATACTGTTGTTATCAAAGAAAGCGAAGAAGTAGGTATAGTATCCGTACTGGGTTCTAACTATGTCATCGTGGAATGTGGTGGCAAGAAGGTTCGTAAGTGGTTAGACGCAGTCGAACTGGTAGAAAAGAAAGCAGTACAAGACCCTGACATCAAAGACAAAGAAGGTACTCAACCTAAGAAGTACTATGCGGGTCTGAAGAAAGGAACCAAGGACAAGAGAGATGCACATTTCAAGAAGCATGGGGACAAAGCGGACGATGATGATTCCGCCTATAAACCCGCTCCTGGCGATAAGACCGCAAAAACGAAACCATCCAAGTACACCAAACAGTTCAAGGATATGTATGACGAAGACTGCTGGGACGGTTATAAACAAGTTGGTATGAAGAAGAAGGGGAACAAGACAGTTCCCAATTGTGTTCAGACAGAAGATGTATCTCAGAAAGAACTCAATGACCTTGAGAAATTCGCAGACAGACTACTCAATAAGTTCGATGTCGATATCGAATTTACAAAACATTTCGCTGACCGTATGAATGACAAACGTAACAAACCCGCAATTACTATTGCAGAGTTACAACGTCTATTCAAGAAGATGGCTGCAAACAAGGGTAAGAAAATCAAGAAGCACGGTAACAGTGAAGCAATCCTCAAGGATATGCAGTCTGATTTAAACCTACCTATTGTGGTCAACTGGAAGAACGGTGAGTTCGAAGTTGTTAACAAAACAATAATGCGTAAGAAAGCATTCAAATCCCCTGACCCTGAAGTAAAGTATGAAGGAAAGGCATTTGACAAACTGAAGTCTATGACTGTCGGTAAGAAAGAGTATCAACACGCATTGATGACATTAAAGAAACTACTCGCACGTAAGAAAAAAGAAGGTGGTGGTAAACTATCACACTCCACCAACTACTACGCCCAAAAGATTGCCAAAACTTATAGGAACATGAACGATAAAGTACTTCATAACATGTTGGCTGAAGTGAATGGCGCTGGTGACGAAGGTACTGATAAACTTCTAAAGACGTATAAGAAAGATACTCCGATGGAAGAAGATGCAGTTAAAGATGCACAACAACGTATCAAGCGTGAGAAAGAACAAGACAAAAAGAAACACGACTCATTACTTGACCGTGCCAGACTTGCACGTGCAAGAGCTAAGAATAGGAAAACCAAATGATTAGAATGGCACTAACCAAACGTGCGGGACAACTCGTTGAGGGTGCTCTTGCAGATAAGTCAAAGAAGTCTGGTATCTCTGTAGATACATTAAGAAAAGTTTATAATCGTGGCGTTGCCGCATGGAAGACTGGCCACAGGCCAGGCACTACCCCTCAACAGTGGGGATATGCTCGTGTTAATGCCTTCATAGTAAAGAAGAAAAAAGGTGGGTTGAACCACGATAAGGATTTAGCGTAATGAAAACAATACAAGAATTATTGGAATATGGTGGCCCTAAGATGTCTAAGGCTGAATACATGGCACTGAAGAAGAAGAAAGCTCCCGTTGCGGAAAGTGACTTCGAACCTCATATGATGTATGACCCCAAGACTGGGAAAGAATATAAGGCAGAGAAACCTGAAGACCATGAACGTATGAAGAAGATGGGTTACACCCACGAGAAACCAGAAATCAAAGAAGATGTGTCAACCGCAATCTTTGGTTCAATGCTTCTCGCACTTGCACCCTTTTATGTCATGGCAGGAAAAGCAATGGCAGATGACCTAAAACAGTTGAAGACAAAATCTGCAAAGAAAGGATTCAAACCTAGTAAGGAAGATAAAAGTCTTTTACAAAAGTTTGTTGCAATGGTTAAACGCAAAAAACCTGATGCTGTTTCAAAGGCAATGAAGAAGGCAAACGAGTCGGTTGAACTAGAAGAAGCAAAGTCCTCGTCTGGTTACGAACTCTATCACCGTGACTTCTCTGGTGCAATGCAACACGCATACGCACACGCAAAGAAGAAAGGTTTCATCGTAGACAAAGACGATGTTGACCACAAGGTGGCAATGGGGCCCAAGAGACCATCCAGTGGTAAGACCAATAAGTATATCCTAGATACCAACAAGAAACAGAAACTTCATGTACAGGTTGCAAACCTAGACAACAAACGATATGAGTTGAATATGTACATTGAGAGTGTACAACTAGACGAGTCTGTAATCTCCGATGTCAAAGACATTGTTGCCAAGAAACAGGCAAAGAAAATCCAAGGTGTCATGGTTGACTTGTTCACTGCATCTGCCATCTCTCAGATTTACGATAAGGTAAATGACGGTAACAAGGCAAAGATGGACAAGATGAAAGTCACCCAACTCGCTAACGCTGCAATGAAACTCATGAAGAGGGAAGACTTTGTCGTAGAGAATGCTCGTGCAAAACGTGACGCAATGGCTGCCATGCCTAAAAGAGGTAAAGATAATGCGGATATAGATACAGATGCAACAGACGATGACCGCAAGGCGGCATCTAAAAATGTTCTGATGCAAATCCGTAAAGCATCTGACCTACCTAAAGGTGGTACTATTGAGTTCCCTGACAGCGGTAAGAAGGGTAAGATTTCACAGGATGACGCAAAGAAGGTTTCTAAATTGTTTGACATGTTGAAGAAACCACAGGACAAACAAAAGTTTCAGAAAGTAATATCAAAAGACCTGAAAGGTATTCAGGCACTTTTAAAAAGGTTAGGACGATGAAAGACTTATCACAGTTTATGGAAGCAAAGAAGATGAAGGGACTGTCTATTTACGGTTCTGAAGTATCGAATATAAAAGGAAAGGACGGTAAACTATATAATGCAAAACCCGTAATCATGGGTGGTAAATTATCGTATAGAGTTGAAGACCAATTTGGTTCATTTGAAACTCTTCCATTGAAAAAATTCGCAGCAAAGTTTGGTTAACAAATGAAAAGGTTTAATGAACACTGTAATTGTGGCCATGAATCTACTCTGATTGAAGGTAACATCTATCGTGTAGGTTCCGAAAAATACTACGAGTACTTCCGAAATGTACGGAAAGAATACTACGAAGGTAATGTAATGGTCGAACCACATGAAATGGATATCATTGAGGGTAACCTCGGTGAGTTTGCCACTTTTAAAGGTGAGAATGTTGCACTGGATTGTATCTTTGAAGAAGAGAAACAACCAGAACTAAACAAACCAAAAGCGGGTGGGCCAAAGAAATACTATGTGTATGTCAAAGACCCATCAAGTGGTAACATTAAGAAAGTATCTTGGGGTGATACTACTGGACTTAAAGTCAAGTTGAATGACCCGAAGGCACGTAAGTCATTTGCTGCACGACATGATTGTGCGAATAAGAAAGACAAAACAAAAGCGGGATACTGGGCATGTAGATTGCCTAGGTATGCCAAACAATTAGGACTATCTGGTGGAGGAAGTTTCTTTTGGTGAAACCCTACATGGAACTGAAGGTTCGTAATGGTAAGATAAGGGTTTTTAGAGAGGATGTCAAAGAGGAAGACTTGATTTGGCATAGAGATACTAAAGACAGAAGTATCCATGTCATGGAAGGATATGGGTGGCAACTACAGATAGACAATGAACATCCTATGGACTTATTAGAAGGACATAGTTATAGTATTGATAAGATGGAATATCACCGTGTAATAAAAGGTGAAGGTGATTTGGTTATTAGAATATATGAAGGTACTTAATGTAATTTATCGTGGTGGGGCTGGTGGTGAATTTTTTGGTGGACTCTTACAAGAACTTGAAGAGATTGCAACCAAAGAATTAATAAACAACCCCGTCATAGAAAGATGGTTTTTGAAGAGAGAAGATTACCAGTCACATGAAATAGAAGTGACCAGAGGGAATCCTAGAGAAGTTCAGAAACCAGAATGGAATAAAGACTTGTGGAATGTTAGACTAGACCACGGGTATGGATTTCCAATCAATCAAGAGTTCTGGACAGAGTATTGTTGGAACGATTGGGATGAGACGAAGACTATTGTGTTCCTCTCAAAAACCAGAGAAAGTCTGGATTATACTCAACAACTTGCAAAGTGTAAGTTAGTTAGGGATGAGGACAGAGAAGCTGGTATGAACATGATTAAGGATGGTATTCTTGCTCATGACCAGTTTTGGAATAGACCGTGGGAATCACAGGCAGAGATGTTTGCGATGTGGATGGATACAATACCCATAGAACATTCCATGTTATTAGTTGACCCTTGTGAGTTATTTTTTAATAACAAGGAAGATACCAAGACAGAATTAAAGAGAGTCAGTGAATATCTGGGTATGAAGATACCAAGTAACTGGCAAAATAAGATAGAAAGTTATAGACTCAAGAATAGAAGTCTTATAAATAACACTATAATTACTTAATTAATGGGAAATCACGAATGGCAACGGAAACACAGTCGCAGAAACTAAGTAGAATTGAGTCAGACTCAGTCGCTAGGTTTGACCGTTTAGAAGTTAAACTCGACAAACTTGCGGAAGCGTTAGTTGCTCTTGCTCGTGTAGAAGAGAAAATGATAGCAGTGGAAAAAAATAATAGCAACAACTTCGACAGAATGAACAGATTCTCTCAGAAGTTAGATGAAATAGAAAAGAAGGTTGATGATAACGCACATACTGTGGGAATCATCAATAAAGTAGTTTACCTCATTAGTGCAGCAATTATTGCTGGACTAGTAAAATATATGTGGATGTAGGAGAACACCATGCGAACAAAAGATATGAAGTCATTAATGGATGCCTACAACCAAGTCATCCTAGGCGAGTCGTTAGAAATTGACGAAGCTAGACAAATGAAAGACCCTAAGAAAGACTCTATGGTCGCCAAGAATGGAAAGACAATCGTAATCGATAAGTCAAAAGAGAAAGAATACCTCAAGAAAGGTTGGACTCTCGCAGAGAAATCTAAACTTGACCCTGTCGATGACAAAGCAAACGATAAGAAATTCAAAGACCGCAAAGACAAAGACATCGATAACGATGGAGATGTAGATTCTTCAGATGAGTATCTGCACAAGAAACGTGCGGCTACTGACGATGCAATTGACGGTGGTAAGAAACCTGCTAAGAACGTCAAGAAAGAAGAAGACGAAGAAGAGTCTGACGAACCTAAAAAGAAGAAGCCTTTCCCACCTAAGAAAGATGGTGAAGAAAAGGATGACGAAGACAAGGGTGAAGAAGAGTCTGAAGACGAAGAAGATAAAGAAAAACCTAAAGTTGCTGGTAAGAAAGATGACAAGAAGAAAGTTGCATCTAATGCCAAGACTGCTGAAATCTCTAAGATTGGTGAAGACATCGACTTGACTGATGCAACTACTGACCTACTCAAGATGTGGGAAAGTGCCGCAAAGAAAAGTGTTAAAGGTGTTACTGATAAAGGTGAAGAGATTGATTCTAAACAGTCACCTAAAGCTAAAGAATTTGACAACTCTCATGATAAGTCTGAGAAAGATATCGAAGACAATGTAGAAGATGCCAAGAAGAAGTCTAAGAGTGCTGAAGGTGGAACCAAAGCAAACTCTGGTAAACGTCCTGTAGATAATGCCGCTGGTGACAAGAACATTGTTAAGTCAACTGAAGTCAAGGAAGAGACTGCGGAAGAAGTTGTCGCACAGGCACAAGACATTATTAACGGTAAGACTGTATCCGAGATTGCGGATATGCAGGCTGATAAACCAAAGAATCCTCATGATGCACGTACTAAAGACGCTAAGAAGTTTTTAGAACGTATGGCAAAAAGACGTGGTTACGTTAAAGCAGAAAAAGGTGATTGCTAATGATAGTATTACAAGGAACTCAAGCTGCATGTGGCACCACTAGTGGTGCTGCATCTAATTTTGGTAGTGCATCCGCAGTAAGGTTGATTAATACTCATACTGCTGCTCACCTAGTGACTCTAGAACAAGCTGGAGGTACTGATATCGGTACTTTTACTTTGGCGGCTGGTGCAACAGAAGTACTGAAGAAAGCACCTACCGATAAAATATTCGCTGCAAATGCTGGTGTACTTGGTGTTGCAGTCGGATTCTCACATTAAATAGAAGGTAATTATTATGGCAATTAAAGCCCCCGCATGGTGCGAAAACGCAGTTCCAACAACTCTTGGTTGGGAAGACCCACAGACTGGTGAATTATATAAGTCTGGTGGATTCACTCCAGAAGAAATTGCAGAGTTTCACGGACAACCTGTCCCACAAGTACTAACAGAAGTACCCGCACCTAGAAATGATTTTGTAAAGACTCCAACAATGCTTACTGAAGCACCTGTTGGTGGTAAGTCTCTAGAAGAGATGACTAAGATTGAACTAGAAGCGTTAGGACGTACCCACGGTATTGAACTAGACCGTAGACGTTCAAAGGCAGACTTGATAGATGAAGTGAGTGAAGTCTTAGACCAGTAATTTTTGAGAGGGGGAGAAATCCCCCTTATACATAACTATATGATGAAACTGACAAAAGATAATCTTACGGTATATGCTGCTCAGCATTACCATAATCCCAAATGTATTGATAGCGAAGAGTTCTTCGAAGACTTAAAGAAATTTAAGTATGTGAAAAGATTACTCAATCGATATCGTGACACCGATGTTCTATCGGAACGTCTCATCCTCAACCACCTCATAGTAATATTTAATGTATTCGGTATTCAGCCAGGACTTGATATCCTAGAACTGAAAATCGAACTCGAACATTGGGGTGTACTCAAACCATTCCTCATATTCCTCAAAGCAATCAAGAACCATGAATATACCAATATTCAAATGGATTCTAAAGTAGTCGAGGCACTAAGACAGATTTCCCAATCCTAATGGAACAACAGATTGACCGATGCGGTGACTGTTATTCTTGTTGTAAGTCTTTTGGAGCTCTCAATAATAATCAGATACAACTAATCAATTTAGATATCCGATATGAATGGGGTAGATGTAATAAACTCTGTGATAATAATCGATGCACTATATATGATACCAAACCGCAGTCTTGTTCTGATTACGAGTGTGTCTATGTAGAATCTGATTTACCCGAAGAATATATTCCCGAAAGAGTTGGGTTTGTTACTAACCTACGAACACATAAAAATGTTCATTATCTAGATGTGACTCCCAATGAATCTCTGAAACATAAATTTACCTCAGAACAATTCTTCCAAGATAACTATACAAACATTATAACTATGAAAGAGACCGCAGAAGAAATGTGGTCGGTTAGCGTGCCTATGGTTAGGGTATGTACCGCAGCTGGAGAACAACGTTTTTATGTCTGAGATTATCCCTACAGAATCACGTTGTGGTGACTGTACTGTCTGTTGTGAAATCATGGGTTATACTGGTGCATGGAAGGATGCAGACAGATATAATGAAGCAGAGTTCTATGGTGTAGATTACGGTGCGTGGAGTACCTGTAATAAACTATGTGATACGGGTTGTTCTATTCAAGAAGACAAACCAAGAATATGTGATGAGTTCTTTTGTTCCTATATTGAACACGACTTAGAAGATAAATATAGACCAAAGAACTTTGGTTTTGTTGCACATGTACAGAAGTGGAACGGTAAGGTTGGTATCCTGTCAATGGACAAGACATTACCACCAGAGATTCAATATGATAACAACAAACGAAAACTGGATGAACTGGTTGAAGAGATACTTGTAAGTGAAGGTAGACAACTACAGGTAGAGTTACACACCAAACAGGGAACACTAAGACTACGATGAGATTCTTTATTTGCAAAGACCCTACGAAGTTCAAGAAACGTGAATACACACAGTATGGTCAATGGTGTTATTACCATGACGAACTGGTGAATGTCTGGAAAGGGCCAGACTATATTGTCGTATATTCTGGTTACCTTATTGAAGGTGACATCGAAGATGTATGTGAACGTTGGAGTTTCAATGAAGAGAATGGAAACTTCTTTGCAATCAAACTGACCAAAGACAGTTTTGAGATATCGGTTGACTACTTCCAGAACCATAAGATATTCCTTGCACGTAAGTACGGTACAGAGATATCCAATTACGTGCCATATATGACGTGTCATAAGTCAGATATCACCAAGACCTACTTGGAGTATGGTCAGAAAGACCCACAGTCTCGTGAGTTTGGTGTGGAGGAGAACACAACATTCTTTGACCATATCAACTCATTCATTCCATCCTACGACTACGTGGGTGATTGTAAGAAAGCACTTGAGGAAGATAAGTGGACTGACATCGATGCACTTACTGATTACATACACCAATGTATGACTCAACACTCCAATCTAATTAGGTCTCGTTATAAAAACAGGTTTATCTCTTTGAGTGAGGGAATCGACTCCGCAGTTCAATCGCAGTACTTCTACCATGACCCACAGTATTGTTATACAATGTTACCTTGCCATGCGGGAGATGATGGGTTAAAATATAAACAGATTCAGGCTGCAAAGTTTCCTGACGTGTCATTCGAAACCTTTGATACCAACAAAGCAATCGAACACACACTACAGTATTTAAAAGATGGGTCTACCAGATGGGCATCTATTATACCCACAATGAAACAGGTAATGGATTGTAAGATAAAACCTGATATTGTTATGTATGGAGTTAACGGAGATGAGATGTTCTTCCGTGATTTGATTCCACACCTACACATGTTATTGGTAGAACATAAGGGTGAGAGGTATATAGAAGCTGCAATTCAAAATATTATTGATGAGAAGACGCATCATTATGGTGCATGTTATACACTGGGTACACACAAGACCACACAGACCTATCTAGATGAATGGTTCGAGGAGTGGGTCACTGAGGACATCGACTGGGAGAATGCAGAACACAACATGTTAAAACTCTTGACACCTAAGTTGTACACTCGTTCTATCAGTGCCAACAACGATGTACTTACCGCATCCCTATATAACGATAGAAGGATATATCACGAGGTCTTTAAAACACCTAAGAGTTTCCTATTGGGTGACTCTATGGACTCGCCCATACAGAGAAAGATACTGAACAAGTTTGCCTTTGAGTGTGAGACACCACACAAAGACCAATTATATGCGGTATATGAAGGCATGTTTCACAACATTTTTCGTGCAACTTGGTACAGAGATATCTCGCAAAACATATAAGTAAAAGAATTTCTGAGTATAAATAGAACTATGGGAATATTAAAATCAGCAGCAGACTTAGTCTATACGATACGTTTCTTGAAACTGTTAGTCACTCCATTCGATAAGACTGACGCATACAAGAAAGGTATTATCAACGCAGACGGTACACGAAACAAGGAGTTTACAACTCTCCGTGTTGATGACCGTGAAGCTTATCGTTCGCATTACACCCCCTTTCATCGACTCGTATTTAATCTGAAACGTCTAATGGCAAAAGTGCCTGGCGGTCAGTCTGTTGTTGCAAGGTATGGTGCTGCTCTTGCCCTTATTAAAGAACATGGCACATTGAGTGATGAACGAATAATGCAAATCCATGAAGAGACTGGTATTGATATCTTAGATGTCCTTGCAGAAGAAAGTTCTTGGTATATGCTTGAGGACAAAGAACTGTCGCCTGGCATTTATCGTATGAGACACGATACGGTGACCGCAACGAAATGTGACGATATTGTAAAGAAGGACGATAAAATAAGAATTTTGGAGTCAGATGCAAAACCTATTGATGAGGTTCTTGGTCTGGACATCTACAGAGGAATACACGAAAACTCTAAACAGTACGTGTACTTCACAACTGGGGAGATTACCCGATGAGAAATTTTAATAAGTTCTACGAAGAAATGACAAGCACTGGTTCCGTAGTTGGTACTGGTGATGACAGTGAAACTGTCCCTGTTCATCTAGGAAAGAAAAAGAAGAAAAAGAAGCCCGAAATAGTAAAAAGGTTTATTGAAAATAGAAAACGTTGGAGTAAATAATGCTAAGTGGATTATTAGGTAGTGTGCTAGGTTTTGGGGGTTCAGTTGTACCCGCAATCACAGACCACTTTAAAACAAAGTCAAACAACAAACACGAATTAGAAAAGATGGAAAAGATGGCAGAACTCCGTGCAAAGGGTTATGACCATGAAATCAAAATGTATGAACAGATGGGTGCTGATAAAGAGCATGACCGACTGATTCAACATGACATCTCAATCAACCAAGGTACTGGTATTATTGCGGGTCTACAGAAGTCTGTACGTCCTGTAATCACATACTGTTTCTTTGGATTGTTTTGTGCAATTGAAATCACCCTATTGAGAGAAGCACTCGCAAGTGGTGTTCCTCTGGCAGACTCACTGGGTTTGTTGTGGGATGGTGACACCAAGGCAATCTTTGCCGCAATTATCTCGTTCTGGTTCGGTTCTAGAGCGATAGATAAACAAAGGTCAAAATAAGCTTGACTTTTTGCCCCTGACGGGGTATAATTACAATACTGAAAAACACTGGGGTTATAGATACTATTACCCCCTAAAAAACTATACTCTATGGAAAAGTAATATGACCCTCAAACTTGATAAAAAGAAGGATAGTCTACTAGCAGAATATGCAGTAGGTATGCTTAAAGATTTCTATTTAAATGATTATGAAAAAAGTCCACAAGAGGGTTTCGCAAGAGCAAGTAAAGCATGGAGTAAGTACCGAGATGAGATGGACGATGAACTCGCCCAACGTCTGTACAACTACGTATCAAATAAGTGGTTCATGTTTGCCTCCCCTGTTCTATCCAATGCACCTAATGGTCACGACCAGAAGAGCAAAGGAATGCCAATCTCTTGTTTCCTTACCTACGTACCAGATACACTCGAAGGTTTGATTGGACACTCTTCAGAACTACGGTGGTTATCCGTATATGGTGGTGGTGTTGGTGGTCATTGGTCTGACGTAAGAACTGTTTCAGACATTGCGCCTGGCCCTATGCCATTCCTACACACAGTTGATGCAGACATGATTGCGTATAGACAGGGTAAGACCCGTAAAGGTTCTTATGCTGCGTATATGGATATATCGCATCCAGATATTGTAGAATTCATTAACATGAGAATTCCTACAGGTGACGTGCAACGTAAAGCACTAAACTTACACAATGCAATTAATATTACCGATGAGTTTATGGAAGCGGTTATGTCGAATAGTGATTTCGACCTACGTGACCCCAAGGACGAAACGGTTAAAGAGACTGTTAACGCACGTAAGTTATGGGAACGTATTCTTGAGATTCGTTTTAGAACAGGTGAACCATACCTGAACTTCATCGATACTGCAAATGATAGTTTACCTCAACCATTAAAAGACAAAGGACTAAAGATTCACGGTTCGAACCTCTGTAATGAAATCCACCTACCAACGTCCGATGATAGGACTGCGGTGTGTTGTTTGTCGAGTCTGAACTTAGAATACTACGATGAATGGAAAGATACAACTATTGTTCGGGATATTGTTAGGATGCTCGATAACGTACTTGAGTATTTCATTAACGAAGCCCCCGACACAATCCCACGTGCAAAATATTCCGCAGAAAGAGAGAGAAGTATTGGACTGGGAGCAATGGGATTCCACTCCCTTCTACAAAGGCACGGAGTCGCATGGGAGTCAGAAGCAGCAAGAGAAATCAACCGAACCTTGTTCGACCACATTAAGTCCGAAGCAGTTAAAGAAACTGAACAACTTGCTGAAGAACGTGGGGAATATCCTGACGGCATTGGAAGTGGACGAAGAAACTCACATCTGTTGGCAATCGCCCCAAATGCATCCAGTGGAGTGATTCTATCAACGAGTCCATCTATTGAACCATTGAAGGCAAATGCATATACACATCGTACACGTGCTGGTTCATTTCTCGTAAAGAATAAATACCTTACTCGACTCTTGAATGAGAAGGGTGAGAACAATGAGTCTAATTGGACATCTATCATTACCAACAAAGGTTCGGTACAACACTTACCATTCCTTACTGAAGGTGAGAAGGCAATCTTTAGGACTGCGGATGAATTAGACCAAAACTGGGTTGTTACCCATGCAGCTGAACGTCAACAGTATATCTGTCAAGGTCAGTCGGTAAATCTATTCTTCCCATCTGGTGCAGAGAAATCTTATGTGAATAAGGTGCATCTGAAGGCATGGAAAGAAGGATTGAAAGGTCTGTACTATTTACGTACAGAGGCAAAACAACGTGCAGAGAATGTATCTGAAAAGGTAGAACGTGTTGCACTTGCGGGTGATACCCGTAGTATAGTTTATAGTAAAGCAGATTGTCCTTTCTGTTCTATGGCTATGGAAGAACTGAAGTTAAGAGGAATACCATTTGACAAGATTGACTTGAAAGAAATTGGTAAGACTGCCGCTGAGGTAACAGGACGTAAAGTAAAAACAGTACCACAAATTTACATCGAAGGTGAATATGTCGGTGGGTACGAAGAGTTGATGGAATATTTAAACAAACCAATAGAAACAGACGAAGACGATGAATGTCGTGCTTGCGAGGGATAACAAATGGCATTATTAGAATTTAGCAAAACATATAAACCTTTCCTCTACCCTTGGGCGGTGGAATTAACAAAGAAACATGAAGAGGTTCATTGGGTCGAAGATGAAGCGGAACTATCCGAAGACATTCAAGACTGGAGAACCAAACTGAGTGCAGAAGAGAAAGAGTTCATTACACAGGTACTACGTCTGTTTACACAGAGTGACGTACAGGTAGGAGAAAACTACCACGAGTTATTGATTCCTAAGTTTAAGAACAACGAAGTTCGTAACATGTTGTCTTCATTTGCAAACCGTGAAGGTGTACACCAACGTGCATATGCATTGTTGAATGACACACTGGGATTACCAGACGAAGAACATTCTGCGTTCATGGAATATAAAGAGATGGCAGACAAGATTGACTTTATGAAAGAGGGTGACATTAACACCCAAACAGGTCTTGCACTGGTACTTGCACAATCTGTATTCAACGAAGGTATGTCATTGTTCGCATCATTTGTAATGTTGTTGAACTTCCAACGTTTCGGTAAGATGAAAGGTATGGGTACGATTGTAGAGTGGTCTATCAGAGATGAGACTATCCACGTACAAGGTAATGCAAAGTTATTCCGTGAGTTTACGGCTGAACATCCACGTATTGTGAACGATGAGTTGAAGTCTAAAATCTATCAGATGGCACGTAACGCTGTCAAACTAGAAGACCGATTCATTACACTTGCATATAAGTCTGGAGATATCGAAGGTCTATCTGAGACAGATGTGAAACAATACATCCGTCACATTGCAGACCGTAGACTATTACAACTGGGTATGAAACCTAAGTTCGGTGTAAAGGACAATCCACTACCGTGGTTGGACTGGGTACTGAATGGTGCGTCCCATGACAACTTCTTTGAGAAACGTGTGACTGAATATTCCGTGAATGGAATGGAAGGTGACTGGGGTTGGTCAGAAGAAGTGTGCTCCTTGGATGGAACTGGTTGTGCTGCCTAGTGGAAGAGGACGAAACTTACACATTGGAATGTGCGCTCTGCGAAACTGAGACCGAAGTACTTGTAAAAGATTCGGAAGAAGAACCATCGTACTGTCCTATGTGCGGAGTTACGATATCATAAAAAACACATATATACCAACATGTGGATATATGAAGATAAAGAGTTTGAACCAGAAGACGAGTTCTTGGAACCATACCAAGGATTCGTCTACTGTTTAACTGAGTTGAGTACTGGTAAAAAGTATATTGGTAAGAAATTTTTCTGGAAACCCAAGATACTCCCTGTTACAAAAACAAGAAAAAGACGCAAAAGAACACGGGTTCAATCCGACTGGCGGAACTACTATGGTTCGTCCGAACAGGTAAAAACCCTGTATGAAGGGGGCCACGAGTTCGAGAGAACTGTTCTAAGACTGTGTCGTACTAAAGGTGAGTGTTCATACTACGAAGCGAAACTACAATTTGAATATGATGTTTTGTTGAGTGATGAATACTATAATGAATTTATAGGTTGTAAGATTCATGCAAAACATATTAAATCGTGACGCAATTTCTCACGGACGTGGGTTTGTATTTGATAAGGTCGGTAAAAAAACCGTCTGTTTAGAAATAAACAAGATAAAGAATTTACTCTGGGATGCGGGTGCAAGAAAGGGTGATATAGTAACTATCGGTATTATGGTAGTTGATATAAAACATATCGCTTCTATCTTTGCATGTGCAGAACTAGGATTGAAAGTCTTTATCCTCAATAGTCCCGCAACAATAGAATCCCTACCATTTACTAAACTTGCACTCCATGGCCCGAGTGACTTTCATATCTACAGTTCTGAAGAAGATACTACTGGGGTTTATGACGGTCTCCATGATGAGATGATAAAACGATACGGTGGTATTGGTATTGATGTCATGGAAGATTCCTCAGATAGAAATATCAAAGGTGAGTTAGTATATCCAGAAGACACATTCTTAATAAGTTCTACCAGTGGGACAACCAAAGCATCTAGACCAATATTGTTTTCACACCAAGAAACAATGGCAATCGCCAAACGTAATATAGATATATTTTGGTTTGGACATGATGCAAAGGTTATTCATTCTAGGAATCTACATCATGCATCCGCAATCATGACGCATCTATTACCCGCACTTATGAATGCATACTCACATAGTTCTTTTGCACTGGGTCATGATGGGTCACACGAAGAAGATTACGATTATCTGAAGGGTCTGAAAGATTTAGCGGACAATCCTCCATCAAACATTATGATGCCTAATAAGAATGTTCTCTTTGATTTTCTAGAGAGTTTTGCGGGGCCATTCAAAAGAACTGTAAACATTAATATGTGTGGATTCGTACTAGACCGAGACTTTGTTGACCTTGCGAAAGAATACAATGTTTGTTTTCAGTCACATTACGGTAGTATTGATACCGCTATCCCCTTATTAATAAACCGTGTAGACAAAGATACAATACATGTTCCTAATTCATTAGGAGTACTATGCGATGACTTTTATACGACAACCCTTGAGAATGGACGTATGAAGGTAGAATCCCCATTCTGGAACGAACCAAGGTACATGGACGATAAGATAGAGTTGTTTGATGGTGAATATATTTTAATGAGTAATCGTCCAGTATGTCTAAAAGAGATGGGTGTACCAGATGATTTTGATATGACTCCATTTTCTCACGATACCAAAATCGACTTTGAACAGTTGAGAGGATATTTAGATGTTATTGACAAACGGATGTAGTTTTGTCTGGGGCGATGAACTCGAAGGGTATGAGGACAAACCACCGACACATTACCCGCACACGTTTACACATCAACTTGCAAACAATCTGGGTGTTGAATATACTAACCTTGCATGGTGTGGTAATTGTAACGAGAAAATATTTCGTGATGTAATTACCTATTTGACAACTAAAGAGAAACCCTCACACCTAGTGATACTTTGGTCTGACCCACTAAGAAAGGAACAATTATTAGAAGTTCGTGATGAGCGGTTGCCACAGGTTCCACGTCAGATTTCTATGACCCAATGGCACGAGAATCGTGCCGAAGACCTTGAACTTTCTATGAGTCCTACAATCGCAAGGAAGTGGTCTCGAAACGAAATATATAATAAAAAACTTTCTTTTGATAGAGTTCCAAGAGTCGTGGATATGGCCGTCTCCACATTTGGAACACCACTGACACATCAATTGACCATGCAGGCAACCATACAGAAGTTATGTGATGCGATGGACATTAAAGTTGTACAGGGAACCTTCCATTCACTTGTACGTAAACAATTAAAATTCTGTATGGAAAGAATCAAAAAACACGAACACAACTGCGGTGGACAAGTGGTTCAGTGGAGAAATTGGGTACTTGATACCCTTGCTTTCATACGACCAGAATGTCAACTTGGATTAGTTGATGGTGAAACGTTATGGGACAAACAAGGAGACCGTCCATTGAAAGAACATGGCCACACAGACGAACAATCTCATAAAGAGTATGCAGAGTATTTAACAACAGTATTTGAAGATGTTATTAAATAGACACCTAATTAGAGAAGACATTCGAATCGATGGTTTGAATAGGGAAGATTTTTTTCAAGCCATCAACAAAGTGAAACATCTACTCATATCCAAGGGTGTTAGTAAAGGTGAGACAACAACAGTTCTTATTCCTAAGAATGGTGTATTACAACTTGTTTCTGTGTTTGCGTGTCTTGAACTGGGACTACCCCTTTGGACAAACGATGCGAAGTTATGGAAGTCAACCCTAGAAAAGACAGTTGTTCTCGATTTTATCCAAACAATGTCTGAAGAGGAGTTGAAGTTTTTACCACAAAACAGAGTGGGACACGTTCCTGACATACATCACCATTTACCAAACTTCCACATTATAAGTGAACTGTTCAAACTAAACGAAGGTGTGAAACTAAGCAATTCACTTGCAAGTGAGATAAACGGTATGCCCACCCACGATATTCAGCCATGGGAAGTAACACCCGATGATATTGCATTTATGTACACCGACAAGTTCTGGAGTCAACAAGAGAACCCCTTCGAAGACAGAATGTCATCACATAGAAATACATTAGATGTGACAACCGAATACGTGTCTCTGTATAAAGATAAACATGCTGGATATGGTATGTCATATCACCATCATAATTCTTTTGTTAAGAACATCCTACCAGCACTCATGAGTGCCAAGACTCTGAGTTCTCTATCCTTTGCACCCCCAATCTACCCACTATATGAGAAATTCCTTTTGAGGGGTATTCGTAGGTTACGTAAGTTGGATATCATATACCAAATCGAAGAACCCATGATGGATATCGCTCTAGGATATATGGTAGAGAGTGGTCAAGACTTCGAGAATACCCTTGAAATATATACCTACTCAGACCTCAATCCCGACTGGGAAGACAAATTAAACGTAAAATTTGTGTAAAAAACCCTTGCCTTTTGTTGCTGTTGTTGTTATAATAATAACATAAACTGAAGAAAGGAAAGAAATTATGAAAGAACTATTGAGATTTGACGGGGGTTACCCAAGTCATCTAGAGGAAGAAAGATTCGTAGAGTACGTTCTATCGTTCTACGCTAAAGACGCCAGATGGAATCCTGTCTACCCCGAAGTTGGTATGACTGTTCTGGGTGCGGTTCAGGCTGTAAAAGAATACCTCAGCGGTTATTACCCTTGTATCAAGGAGAACTGGATTGAACTTGAAGGCAAGAAGATTCCTACCCATATATGGGGTGGTGGAGACTCTATCGACAGAGAAATAGTTAGGGATATTTTCTTAAAAACCCTTGCCAAAACCTGTTAATCTTGTTATAATAATAACATAAACTAAAGAAAGGAAAGAAATTATGGCGTATGTATCTCAAGAAGAAAAGAAAGCCCTTGCTGTTGAAGTCAAGAAAGTCTGCAAGAAGTATGGGTTCAAAGTGAGTCTGAGTGTAAGACATCACAGTACTTTGGTCGCAAAGGTCAAAGGTGCGAAACAAGTCCTAGAGGGTTACTGTGCAGAACAGATGACACCTCAGAAGGTTGCTAAGAGGGAGTTCAACGGTTACAACAACTTCTCTCCCGAAGCAGTTATGGCTGAGTCTGCGAAGTGGGGTCACGATGTGAACCTTTACTGGTTGGAAGAGAACTACTGTCCTACTGGAGTGAAGTTCTTGAAAGAACTGAAGGAAGCAATGGAAGGGCCTGAGTTCTTCAACCACGATGACTCAATGACCGACTACTTCCACAGAAGTCACTACACCGATGTTCAGTTGTACGCATAAGGAGTTTGCAATGGAAAATAATGAATTTTTTGAAATACTAAATGACCTGAGAGAATCGGGTCAAATCAACATGTTCGGTGCGCCCAAGTGGTTGCAAGAGAACTTTGATTTGAGTAAGAACGAGGCCCGTGAGGTATTCACGGCGTGGACGGAGACATTTAACTAAATGATATATAAGGCAGTGTTGTGACAATAAGTGCAGAACAAGAAGAACAACGTAGTAAGATTAAGAAGTTAATTTTAGAAACGAACGAAAAAATGTGTGAGGCTCTAGTTGAGGGAAACCAAGGACTAGTTGCCTCATGTACATATATGATTGCAGAATACGAATCAATGCTTGAAGAATATTGTACATATCACAACATTTCAAAGTACTAAAACGTATATATAATATTAAGAGGAAATTATGGAAAAAGAAGTGTTTGAAATCTTTGAGGATTTCAGTAAACTAAAGACTAGGAAAGACAAAGTTCTTTTCTTAAAAGAGCAGGGTAATCAAATCCCAGCCATCAAAGATGTTTTACGAGGTGTTTTTGACGAACGTCTGAAGTTTGTCTTACCCGAAGGTAAACCCCCATACAACCCAAATAGACCTGAGTCTGTGCCATCATCCCTATTGAAACTACATCGACAATTCGGTAATTTTGTGCAAGGTGCAAGGGCGGGTCAATTATCTTCGTTGCAAATCGAAAACCAATTTATTCAACTGTTGGAAAGTATTCATGCTGAAGACGCACTCATTGTGTGTAACATGAAAGATAGAATTCCACCAGTCAAAGGTTTGACTAAGAAATTAGTAGAGGAGGCCTTCCCTAACCTACTATCTTAAATTTTGTTATGTTTCTTTAAATAACAGCAGGAGAGCGTTTAATGCCAAGAAACCAAATAGAGAGATTAAAGAACGATAGTCGAGAACTAGATAACTACATCCACCGTCTCAAAAAAAAGGGAAGAGACAATTTAGCGCACAAGTTATCGACAAAACAATTGTACCTTAATCAAACTATTGCCGAGTACGAACAAGGAAATCAAACTCAAATTCTAGCATAAGGTAGGTGGTCAATATCTCGGAGAGGGGACTCGTTCCCCTCTTTCGTTATATGGAATTAAATTATGAATCTAACAATGTTAAAATCTAAAATCCACGGTGCAATCGTTACCGAGTGTGATTTAAAATACGAAGGTTCTATTGCAATCGATGAAGATTGGATGGACGCAGTCGGAATACTCCCCAACGAACAAGTAGATGTTGTCAACCTAAATACAGGTGGACGATGGACTACCTATGCCATTCCATTTAAACGTGGGACGAGTTACATAGGTGTCAATGGTGCTGGTGCGAGATTGGCTGTACCTGAAGATGAATTAATCATCATGGCGTATTGTCAACTAACCCCGTTCAAAGCAAGACGATTAAAACCGCAAATTATAACTGATAAGGAAATGTATACATAATGCCTTTATATACTATCAAAAATAAGAAAACCGAAGACACTCAAACGTTGATGTGTTCTTGGGATTCTCTTAATGAAAAGTTGGCAGAACTCGGTGATGACTGGAGTCAAGAAATTGGAGCTCCCGCATTAATAAGTGGTACTGGCAATGTTATCAATAAGACAAGTGGTGATTGGAAGAACCTAATGAAGAAAATTGAGAAAGGTGCTGGTGGTGCCAGAGAAGGGAGTAATATCAAGACATGACAATGAAGCGTCTCAAGATAGACCATTTGATGACATACGATGCAATAACATCTAATCAACAAATTGCATACGAAGCATTCAAAGACGGAGACCATCTGGTTCTCTGTGGTTCTGCGGGTACTGGTAAAACCTTTGTTGGTATGTACCTTGCACTACAGG
>Ga0209092_10001479_pt1 | contig 22812 bp, 19 predicted proteins | sample FraStrMetagenome_FD_187446 | JGI IMG/M metagenome (GOLD analysis project Ga0209092, IMG submission 187446) | Marine eukaryotic phytoplankton communities from Arctic Ocean - Fram Strait ARC3M Metagenome (SPAdes) (version 2) | ecosystem: Environmental > Aquatic > Marine > Oceanic | place: Fram... | reverse complement strand
GGATTTCTTTGAGAAAAGGCCTTCGTCGGAACGAGCATGCTTGTACCTGTTTATCATACATCGAATACATCTCCTTGGTACGTTTCCCCAACAGACGGTAATTGAATAAACTAATTTAGTACAAATATATTGCATTTTTGATTAGTAGACAGCGAAAAAAAATGTCTTCTAAAAATCAGCCAGATTGAACGGAGATGCAGAGGCGTTCGAACTCTTCGACAGCTTCCAATGCGAGCGGAGAAAGACGATTCATTATTTGCAATGTCTTATTAACCGAAGTATAAAAGTTATGCAAGTTTTGTCGGAATGGTCAGACAACGCTTGCTGGACTTTTTTAAATAGCAAAAATGATAAATGATAAATATATGATTAACTAGTAGTAATTTGTATGATTCTTTTCTTTCTGTCACGGGGGCCAGGGTAAAAATCTTTCTGATTTTCCAAGGCAATCTCGATAAATCTAGCTGTACTTACGTCTAATGCAATACGATGTGTATTCAAAATTATGCAAAATAAATAAATTTCCCAACCACAAATAGACGATTTCTCCATGACGAATGTGTTTGCGAAAAACAAGACATATCCCAATGACCAAACCCATAAATGGACGATTTCTCCACAACCAATGAAAACAAGACGATTTCCCAATGACACAACGCGAAATCAGAAAATTCCTCGTTGACAAAAAGTAACAAATATGTCAATGAAAACAAGACTCTCCCGGTAGAGCTCCGACAAAATATATATATTTTTTTAAATATAAATATTAATAAATAAATAAAATACAATATATTTATTTCTAGTTTCTATAAATATTTTATATTTATTGTTGACTGCTTTAAATATTTTTATTTATTTATATGTCTTGGGTACGAAAGGGTTAATTTGGTGTGGACTTTTGAAGAGTGACACGACCAAAATAACTTTGCAATAAGTATTGTACATGATTTAAGCTTTTGAAAATTTGTGTTTTTGTCAATTATTGAAGAAAAAAAGTGAGATTAGGAGTTAGGGTCGTTCCCAGCGCTCGCAAACCACAACACGATTTCAACATGGTTTCCGGGTTCCTTTCATCAAATTTCAACATGTTGTTTTCATGTTGAAATTCTTTCCCAGCGCTCGAACACCACAACACACCCAATTCTTGGACAAATATCGATGATCAGCCAAATTCCACGTCAAATGTCCAAAGCGTACACTCCTTGAATTCGTTCACGTAACACCACCATTTCTATTATTTCTATCATTTCATAACAATTTACAATGTCACGTCGCAGAGATATTTTAAAGGTGCTGGACGAAGATGAATGGGAGGATTACTTAATGATGCAGGTGATTTTTCTATTATCCCGTAGAGAAAGACGAAGCAGGTGGCAATATGAAAGGCAGTGGCATAAATTGCTGGAAAAATTACGCCATCAAGGCAAGTTTCATAAAAGATTTCGCATGAGTGAGACTGCATTCAATGACTTAGTCGAATTGCTCAGGCCAGCATTGAAACGCGTCATATACAATTCAAGAAGTAAGCAACCAATTTTCGTGGAACTCGTTGTTGCGATCGGGTTGAGATGGTTGGCCGGTGGTAGCTACCAAGAGATCGAAGATGTATTTGGGGTAAGCACTACTGAAGCGTACAGGAGTAGGAACAAGTTCATAGATGCCCTGTTGAATTGCGATCAGTTACAAATCAGGTTACCGACGACAGTAAATGAATGGGAGGAAGTTCGGAAAGGATTTGAGTCAAAAAGTTCTGGAGGTGTAATAAATGGCTGTGTTGGTGCTATCGACGGCTTCTTTCAAAGAACTCTGATGCCAAGAAAGAAAGACTGCGCCAACAATCAAACGGCTTACTTCTCAGGACATTACGAGCATTTTGGCGTTAATTGTCTAGGGATATGTGACGTAGAAGGAAGATATTTGTTTTTTTGTGTCGCATCACCGGGAAAAACAAACGACGCACTGTCATTTGTCAACGCTGGATGTCACACAATTTTGAGAGATGTGCCAGCCGGTACATACTTTGTCGGTGATGCAGCGTTTGAGCTTTCCGAAAATCTCATTACGCCATTCACGGGCTCACAGAGAGCAAATCCATTGAATGATTCTTTTAATTTTTTCTTGAGCCAAGCGAGGATTCGGATTGAAATGTCCTTCGCTCGTTTAAGTGGTAAATTTAGGTTTTGTTATATGTCTAATCTTGTTATCGACTGAAAATCATGCTCGCACTATAGGTAAATGGAGAGTTTTAAAATCTCCTTTAAATGGTAAGCTAACTACACACGTGAAAGTTTTGAGAGCATGTGCAATCTTGCACAATTATGTCCTAAACAAAGATAAAATATTGCTCGACGATGAAGGAGACGAAGACATTAAAGACGGACCAGTACAAATAGGATACTATCCAATGCGATTAGATCCCAATGTAGAAGAGGATAAAATAATTATGGATCGTTTACATTCTAGCGTACCGGGACAGTCAGTCGTTCGCGAGGCCATCAAGAGGTTTATACGAGTGAATGAAATGAGACGTCCAGACTACAACCTGGCACGAAACTCATCACTCATAATGAATGAGAATGTTGACGAAACAGAATACAGAGTTACATAATTGAGGCGTTTCTGGTGTTGGGATAGATGAGGAGTTCATGTTTACTTGATGTATATGTACCGGTATTAATAATTGCAATTTCCTTTGTTGCTGTTCTGCTGTTCTGCTGTTCGTATGTGGAATGTGAAAAGTGGTCAGTTTGGAGCTGTTTTGATCGAACATTTTGCTTTGTACCATCGATTTCATGCTTTCGTATAATTCTACGTATACCAACTCTGTTGTTTTTGTGTTGTTGTGTGTTGAAAAAAACAACATACCGCAACAGAGTTTCAACATGGTTTCCGGGTCCTTAAAAAAACTCTGTTGTTTTTGTGTTGTTTTCGTGTGGTTTTGAGCGCTGGGAACGGCCTTAGGGGTACGCATAATGATATAGAACCCATAAAAAATCATACGACTGTAGCGAGATAAAAATTAGCGTAATAAATAACTACATGTACTAAAGAATCTTTACAAGCTCATTTACATAAAAAGATGTCAGCCATTTTTTCATGTTCCTTGACAGCTACACACGTGCACATGACACACACGATTACCACCCGGTACATGTAATCGAGTTTATGTACACTTGTGTTATATTAATATATATATATTATTGATACATATATATGTATTAAATACACATGTAAGGATATATGTATGAAATATCAACTATGAATTTTATTAAAGACGGTCATTTGACGTACACTGTGCATCTATAATGTACGTACTTGATACGGAAATCTTGGCTAAATTATAAATACTCTTGTACATTATACGAGAGTAGACATGTGCTATCAAAAATTCGTACTAAGAAATCTTTCAACACTTGTTTCAACTTGCTTTTCTATTCACCTTCAGCTTGAGCTAGTGAGAGCTGACAACACTCTCAAACTCACAAATAAAAATAACTAAACGTGTAACATCAACAACATTTTCTGGCCATCCACACACCACACGAGATTCAAACAGCAGTAGGGAGTCATGTCGGATGAGAATTTCGTCAGTGGGCACTACAGCGAGCTTTTCGAGTTATGCCGTGACATCGATCCCGAAGTCAACGGCGACGACGAGTGGGACAACATTAGATCCTGGATCGACAGCGTAAGCAAAGAGGATCTTAGGTTGTATGCATCGTATACAGACGAAAAGGAGAAAAATTCGGCGTTGGTGAGTTATACGTTATACGACATAGTGATAGGGCAGGATTTCGTGATCGAGTGAATTCTGCCCAATATGAGGATTGTTCTGTTCTTATTTATTCTTATGTGAATATGTGGATTCTCATCTATTTGGGAATGTGCATGTTATCGATAGCATCTGGTGTGCAGGCATCACCCTCCCAAGGATATAGTGGAGAGTATTCATGCGGCTAACGAGGAAGTGATTTATCAAGGTAACGTGTTTGGATGGATTCCATTGCATTATGCTGGGGCGCACGGCGCTTCGAAGGAGTTGTTGGAGTTGCTGATTGGATATTACGAGACCAGTTTAATTACTCAAGATGAGCGTGGCCGCACTCCACTGCACTTTGCAGTAGCGCAAAGGATGAGTGGTAGTACAGTGGAGGTTCTTTGTGGTATGAATGCAGCACAAGTGTCGGATGAAAATGGTTCACTGCCTCTTCACTACGCATGTGCTTAGTAAGTCTTAACATTTGAACGAATTTCTTTTTAGTCTATAATATGTTGATGGAAGGAAAATACAAATAATTGCTCATCTATATATATTTATGGTAAACAGTGGGGCATCAGCTGAAGTCGTCCGAATTTTGCTAGATGTAGTACCTGTGTCAACTACCGCCGTCGACTTCAATGGACGTGCGCCGTTGCACTTCGCCATGGGAAACTCAAAAGAAGACTTTGCTCATTCCCTAGTTGAAATATTGCTTGAAGAAAATCCTTCCGTTGCAAATCAGAAGGATAATGAAGATAATCTGCCTCTTCAACTGCTTGCAAAGGATGCAAGACAAATATCGGACAATACGGAAGACTCAATTATAAAGAAAAAGAATGCTGTGAAATGCCTTGAACTTTATCTCGCTATTGTCCCCGAAGCTAGTGCCGATTTTTTGAATGCTCTCAAGAACTTACCCAAAGATCTTTTGGAACATGCAGTTACGATCCAATCTGTTCAAAAGATGTTGAATGGGAAGATTACTCAGAAATTCCCCACATTCGTCTTGTTTCTTGACGGGTTCTCGCTCATTATGGTGATTACGTGTTTTAGTCTAGCAGTTGATGAATTCTTAATAGTTCGTTATAATGTCGAGGATAAAACAAGAAGTGAATTCACTCATTTTATTGTTGCGCTATGTGGTGGTACGTATAAAGTTGCTTCTTCGTTTCATCTTTGGATGACATCTAACGGAAATTGTTTTCACTACCAGGGGCTTTTTATTATTTCGTTCGTGAGTTGGTCCAGATTCTAAGTCTGTTGAGTTTCGATTCTTTCAATGCTTGGTACACGGATTCTCAGAACTGGCTTGATGTGATGAGAATAGCTTCCTTGGTTGTATCGATAAGCATCATGTCTAGGTTAATTGGCAATGATGACGATGAGAGACATGACACTGAAGATGAACAATATTTTTTCGCAGTAGTTACATTGGTATGTAGTTTTTAGATGCCTTCGATCAGTTATGTTAATTTGATTAATGTTTGAAAATCTATGAATGAAACGATAGATCCTTTATTCTTCGTTGGTGACCTTCTTAAGATCGGTTTACATTGATTTTGCTGTTTTTGTTTACGCGGTCATCTACATCGGTAAGTGGACATACCTAAAAACAAATTACATATTTAACAGATCTCATGGAATCGAGACGCTGTGCAGCATCAAATTTGATTGCTTTCCTTGTAGCGTTAGTGATTATTTTATTAGCATTTGCACAGGTAAGTTTAAGCCAAGAAAAGGTTTATTTACATGGTAACGATTACTCTTATAACTTATTGGATAAAAGATATTTTTTATTTACTTCGAGTATCACGATATGTGTCCCGATAATTTAAGTATGACTTCATTGCAAGCGTTGATGAATGATAACTTAATTTTTGAAGAAGGGGTGGGCGACGATTCTATTTATAAAATTTGTAATGTTGAAGGTTCATATACTCAATCAGCAGATTTTTTGGGAAAAGAGGTTGTTGATAATAACAATGATTATTGCATTGACCTTTATAAATTAGAATATTGTGATGGCGACCCCAAATGCGTTCCCTACTGCGATTTTCCATCAATTTTTGTGCAAGGTACGTCCCTTTCCTTTCTCTACTAGAATTTTTTTGGGTTTGATTTAACTACGTTGACCCATGGTGTTCCAGTTTGGATTATGATGTTAGGTCGAGTAGATGAAAACTATTTCGACAAAATACATATGCAAATTCTCTATGTTGTCTTTGGCTACGTTGTAGCTATTCTTTTGGCGAATGTTCTTATTGCGATTGTAACCGCGTATTATGGAGTTGTAAGGAATCAACGTGCACGTGAGTAATTATTTTTTGTCGCTAACAGGTTCAATGCTTGGAACTTACAATCACTTTACAGAAATAGTTTTTTGGAGTAATCGCCTTGATTTTGTTACAGAAATGAATGTAATTTCGTCAGGATTTTTAAGAATACTTAGCTTTTGTGGAATTAGTAGTGGAGAAGACGTGATTGAGATGAAGGGATTGGGCGAATCATCCAAAATGAGGTCATCCAACAATGTCGTGATAGGTTTTGGGGAGAGGTGTTGGTTTCAATTGACTGATTTTTTGCAATCAAACCTAGATAATAGTTCCATTTTTGAAAAAACCTGTCTTCGAATCTGTCGCGTTTTTACGCTTGTAATTGTTATTCCAGCCTGGTTGATTTTGGGCTTTGGTACTTTTGGATTGTTATGGCCTGAACAAGTCAGGGAAAAATGTTTCAAGAGCAAATATACAGAACGCACAACTAAGCCTGACTCAAAATTACAAGCTAGGGCAAAGGAAGCCATTCAACGCATGAAGGATGAAAATGATGAATTTTTGGAAGAAACGAGGATGTTGAAGGAAATGGTCAATGAGCTGATAGGGAAAGGGAAAAGCGATTGATCACCTATGGCCTTATCGGTATGATGAAAATGTATATCAGAACCTATACAGGGTCAATTTCAAGACTACTTCAGCTCGCACTTAAGTTTAGGACTGTTAAATTGTACATGTGCTTCCCTGTTAGGACTTTTTAAAGTGTACACCTGCTTCCCTACCTCATAGCCGAAACAGGCAAGTAAGTCGAATTCTGTTGATGAAGCAAACATCATGGCGATGAACAATAGGAATGAAGACGAGGAGAAACTCAGACCTAAAAGTTTTCGAAGCAAAACCCCGTGGATGATGAACACAAAAGTTTATTAGACAATTTAGGAACACTAACGTACCAGTCAAAAACCCTTCCCAACTAAGATGAACAGGTATAAATGTTCGACTCGCGTGCGAGTGATGACAGTACTCTACACACAACCGCAAGTATCTCGTCACCATACAAGGGACAAGAAAAGATGCTCCTGGGCAACGATGAATATTCTATTGCATAGCATGTCTGTGGTGACCATGTTATAACAAGATGTTTGGATCCAAGCCACAATTTCTTATAGTGTTGCTAAAGTAGTGATAATTTTGACAATGCATTGTGAAAACGATTATCCTACCCACATGGTGAACCTTACTCATCGCCACTACGGGAAGTCATTTACCTTAAATATCCAAACCTATAGATTCATTAAGTTATGTAATACGCTTTACTCATGACATATGCCTTTTTGAATCTCAATTGCCATTGTCACAAGGATGCATAGAGCGTAGCGGATTGCTCGGTACTTAAATCGACGTACAAATACCAAAAATTATAAAACGGTATGCATTCAGTTTCTACTTTATATAATATCATCATATTGCAATATCAGTTATTGCAATCAGATCCATCTACTTCTTTATCATCGCTATCGTCTTTGAATATACAGCAAATAAGGCTCTTCATGAGATAGGGGCATTGATTCTCTTCAAATTCGATTGGATCTTTCAAGAAGTCAGGAGCATTCTGCGGGTTACGAACTACAGTTGCTCGGACATCTCCTCCTCCTTTATCAATGTCTTCTTCCAACCATTCCAAATTAATTTCTACGTCATCGTAACTTGGAACCTTCGTGCCTCCGTTCTGACTATAGTTACCGATCGTACATGACAGTACTCCTCTTCGATCTTTGCATAGTTGAACCTTCATTGAAGTGAACTTTTCGTAGAACCGAATTATAGTAGTATATTGCTCCAATTCAGATTTATTGTGAACCTCCTCCGAATTATTAGGATTAACTGATAATTCAGTATCACTGATTGTCATCTTCCCATTTTTCTCATCATTTCTTTCATTATTCTTATTTTTGTCATCGCAACTCTGTCCAACTGCACCACGCAGCTCCTCTTCCAGTATCTTTATTCTATTCATTAATACCTTTTCCCTTTCTGCAAACTCCTCTTTCATTACATCCATAAGACGTTCCGGTGTCGTTTCCCTTAAGTTTTTCAGTTGATGGTATTCATCTTTCCAAAAAGAGGCCTGTTTGGCATAATTTAAAGTCGTCACTGCAGGTCGTGCTCGTTTCATCGACGATGATGGAGCAGTACCATCATTACTGATTTGGTTGTTTGTTTCGTTTACAACGTGAGCAATATTTTCCTTGTCCTCCATGACGGTGATGGTAGATGATTAGATGATACCTTTTTTTGTGATATGATTTTTACACAAGTACATACGTGTATTTGCCGTTGCCGATTCCTCAACGGTTCGAATCACGCTTATTGTTTTAGCTTTTGTACGTTACTAATATTTCTGAGAAATGTGAATGCAGAAACGCAATCTTCTTCTTCACCTTTCTCTCTCTTCTCTCTTTTCGGTTTTCGGGTCGCGCGTCTCGGCAGCTTGGCGGGTGTGTTTTTTATTTCACACATGTGTCAATTGTTTTACAAACACACAAACACACACTGGACAACACCAACACCCAACACCCAACACCAACACTACTTAATTTTATACTGCACATTTACATGATAAAAGCACCTATTTCCAATCGAATATACATGCACGATGATACTTAGTCAACATACCAACACAGGCAGCACCCATGGACAGCACCATCATCAGCTCGTAACTTTACTTGAAAACGTACAAACGCGAGACGAGGTCGCCTCCCTATTGAACGAAATGCTAGCAACCGTCGAGGTGGAACAACACGTGAATTTATTGTATACATATGAATCTCAGATATCTGAATTAAAGCATGAAGTAGCGGTGTTGACGAATGAAGTGGACGAGCGACGAGCTTTGAGTAACATGGAGGCAGAGGAACGGTCGGAGTTGGCGGATAAATTAGTGGGGGAGCTGTGGGCGTTGAGTGTGAAGTTGGAGCGGATGGAAGAGTGGGAACAAAAGAATCGAGGAAAGGTTGAAAACTTTGATGAATTGCAAGCGGAACTGAAGAGGCAAGAGGAGAAAGTTAGGAGTTTGAGGCGGCAAGCAAGTTTAAGTTTGAATGCCAACAGAGATCCGAATGAAGAGAATGGTGCTCCTTCTACAGCGACGGAACCGACTGCTGCTAATTTGAGTGCTGCTATGACTGCTTTAATTGAGGAGGAGACTTCGGTGGGATTTTCGAAACGGAGTGCTTCGGAAGAAAAGAACAGTAGTATTGCGAATGGTTGTAGTACAATTGTTGATGGAGATGTTAAGAATGGAGTTAATATAGTTGAAGATATAATGGAAGCAGGGGAAGAGCAAACAAAACCACTATCATCGACGAAGCAACCAGATGAAGCCAACAATTTGAGTGGAGGGGATAAAGAAGATTCTGCAAAGGACGTTCTACCGTCAAGTCCTCCTCCGGGATTGAAATCTCTAAACGAGAAAAATTTACTGGACATATTTTCGTTTCTTGAGGCGTATGATGTACTTAATTGTGCGCAAATAGATAAAGAGTTTTATAGTCGGGTTGATATTTTGTTTGGAATAGGAAGCAGTGTTGTAAATACCAGTAAACCAGCAAAACCAATTCAAAGTAACAATTCGAATAATAAGGATATGGCACAAAAGAAACAAACTACAGAGGCGAAAGCACCAGCAACAAAGATTCAAGAGCGTTCAGATCAAGCAACGTCTGCTTCTTCTTCCCCTGCAAAGACCGTCGCAAATAATTTTCTGGACATTTTTGCCCCTGGATCCAGCTTATCTACATCGACTTCATCTTCGCCACAACAACAGCAACGGCCGCAGCTTCTCGCATACGTTTCATCAATGGTTCAGAAGCAAACTCAAAAGGTTTCAGCTTCGTCGCCTCTTTCAAAAATGTCCAACGTCGAAAGTAACACCACCGGTACCTTGGCTTCACTTACACAGGCACAAGCATCATCCACGTCTTTGGAACCTGCACCTGTTGGCGGTCTAACAGCATCAATGGCTGATTCCATGGCAGACAAATTAACCGCGTCTGAGCTTGCAGTTATTATAACAATGACAGAGAAACTCAGGCAGAGAGAAAAAGACATAAAACGTCTTACAGCGGAACGCGAAGATTTGGCCGCGAGGTTGGATGGATCTGAAGCTGTTAAAGATTTTCTTATGGTAAAGGTTCAAAAGGCAGAAGTAGCCCTTAAGAAAAGTACAGATGAAGCGCTGCTTGTGTCTCAGCAGGTTTCTTCCGACCAGGAGGTTATTGCTTTCCTTGACGGAAATGTACAAAAACTGGAAAAGAATGGAAGAGACTTAGCTGAAAAGAAGAAAATGTTAGAGACGATTTTGATTCAAACAAGAGAGCAAAACGAGAAACGTGTCAAAGTTCTTGAAGATATGCTACAGTTTGAAAGACAGCAACTTACTGAACAGGAGAAAGAGTATAAATCTACTAAGAAGGTGCTAGTTAAAGAGGTAAAACACTGTCGTGCGCAAATTGCAGCATTAAAGGCCGAACGTGATAGTTTTCAACAGCAAAACTCGCAACTGAAGCAAGCACTTCTCAAGCGTAATGGAACAAAAATTCGATAAGAATCGAAAGTGATTGTTTTTTTTCTTTACGGCTGCACATTAAGTCTAATTCAAATTTTGAAAACGACTCTTTCATATTCAATACAACATATCTTTAGATAAAAAATAGAAATGATTAATATCTAACACGATACAGAAGCACTCAACGGGTGATTGAATCAACAACCGGAATTCTTTGTTAGTATCCTGAACTCTCCACTTTAATGTAGGATAACTACGCTATACGAATCATCTTTTTTGCGTAGCATGGCTCGAAATGAATGACTTTACAAATGGCAAATAAAGATCAACTTTACCATGCCTAAACCTACAGTTTGAAATCATATTAATGAGAATGCCGACCAACTGGTTTGGAGTATTGAATTTCGTCGAAGATGATTTGATATTCTCGTAGCTGTCTTTCAGAGATGTCTGCGTCGCCCAACATATTCATAATTTCTTTAGGATGGAGACTTCTCTGGCTCAAGGCGAGAATTAAATCTTTTGTTGCATCTCTGACTTCAGATTCCTTGTGTGAGAACCCATTTGCTGTATCTAGTAAAAACGTTTGGAAGGTCTTAACAAAATCCTTATCGATGCTCTTAAAACATACCTGTTATAAATGTAAATACTCGTTTACCGGTGACTGCTTCGTCTCCGAATTCTTCAATGAGCTTTCGCAAGAGCTTGAGCCTATTAGTAATACCTCTACCAGATTTTTTTTCTTGATTTGACAAGTCTTTGACGGCAGCCGATCCTATCGGTGATGGACCTATACATGGCGATAAGGCAAAGGAGAGTAAAGTTGTCTCTGCACCATCCACTACTTTGTGTTTGTTTTCTGCCAACTTCCCCATCAAGCATCGAATTACTTTGTCAAGGATGGCGATTACTTTTCGGCTTGACATATTTGCTTCTTCAAATTCTACTAGGCAGTCGTCAAGTAATATGAGACTCGTGAGAAAAACTTGAACTACTCTGTCACACAAAGATCGCTCTAGCATTTCGCAAATGACAGGCACAATCTTTTTAAGTCCATGATTTCCCTTCATATCAGGAAGAAGTAAAGAAGACTTTGTTAATGCTGCTTCGCGAAGTGCCCAATTTCTTGAAAAGAAACATTTCATTATATAAGACCCCACCAGTTCCTCTATACGCTTTGAGAGCAAAATATTTTCTCCCCTAATGCTTACATCGCGGGGATCTGGAAGAGCCTCATATCCGGGGACACCTTCCAGAGGATGATTTCCCTCTGTAAACTCAAACCGTTCGACTTGTTGCTCAATTTTCTCTGTTACTCCATTATTATTGCTATTATTCTTATCTGTGCTTGAGCTAGTTTGTCCATCAGTCGCAGCATTAATTTCGCACGTCATGTGCGATGAACACGGCACGGACGAATTCGATAGGGCAGGTAATTTTGTAAGAATAGGAGAGCTAGAGCTCAAATTATGATTACCCTCATTTTGCGTATCATTAGAAGTACGCTCTATTTCAAATGATGTCGTATTCATGAGTAACTCCACATCGTTTACTTTCTTTCCTGAAGACTCTGAGTCATAATCAACACGTGCCGTTTGTTGCTGTTCTACTTTTGATGAATTTGAATTACCTTGGTAAGTTGCACTCTTTGGTTCTTCAACAAATGGAGCATCGTCACTAATGAAACCAACGCTCTCGGTTGTTTCTTTAAGGGATCGAAGTGCCACATCTATAGCTTTATCCCGTTTCTCCTTTAAAACCCTTGCTTCTTCGTAGTCCTCATTCGCAGCTGCTTGAAGCATCAAAGAGTTAGTTTCTCGTAAAAGATCATATGAGCTCTGAGCGTTGATTAATGCTTTTTTGACAATTGCTGCACCTTCGTAGTCTTCGACAGCAGCTCTATGCTTCTTTTCTTTCTCAAATTTTTTTAACTTATATTCAATATCCTTACTTATATTTGCAAGCTGGCTTTGTTTTGCAGTATTATCTACAACCTCATTTTTATGAAAAACTTTCTTTTTATCTGACGAAGGAGAAAGCTGAAGAATGTTTTCAACTTTACATTGCAATGAACTTGGCTTAAATTCAACTCGATTTCCACTTAAAGTTAAACTGAGGATTCCAATTTGATTAAACTCATTAAGCTTCTTTACAAAGCAGCCATAAAAGTCTAGTTTTAGAAATGAAGCTTTGATTCCGCCTACGCTAACAGTTCGTAACTCTCTGCTTTGATAATTTGAATTTTTATTCGAGTCAAAGAGGATATACCCTAGTCGTTGAACATCTGACAGGTCTGCGAAAACAATTTGATCATGTGAGATATGGCAAGAATTGTTTTCCGACAGCCTTCCTACGAATACTTCTACTTTCGTGGGAATACATACTTCATCCACTAAAATCTTTATCTGTTCTAGCTCAACAAGAGGACAAGAATTTCCAGCAAGTCGAAACACTAAATGTTGCGGGTAGGTGCAATTGCGCTCTGATCTCCATCCCTTATCTCGTTCATCTCTATGTCGGAGCAAAATATAAGAGCTAATCGATTAAAGAGATTTTGTAGAACAATTCAATCAATAACTTACGGACTGATGTTTGTTACTGGAAAGTCTGGATCTTGACTACTGAACTCCGAAACTACGTATGAAAGATCAATCATGAAACTTAAATGAAGTGTTCCCGTATACAGCTTTCGAAATACGCTGACTTAATTTAAAGGTTATTTATTTACTCGTCATGTTTTCGCATTACTCTTGTAACACGATTAGGAGTCTTGGCTACCTCATCCAAGACGCAAATCATCTTTGTCACGATCATGGTAAGTAATCTCAATCACCGTTGTTTATGATAGCACTGTCCAGCGCCCATAGATATAACTGCTCCTAGATTTCGCAACGAAGGGCTAAAAGCGGCACCAGGAAAAACTCCTCCCTCGCAAGAACATTTAAATCTGTTTGATATTACCCTTGACATAACTTTCGTTCTTGAATCAACGGCTTCATCTTCGATAACAGTGCAAAATTCGTTTCGTGGAAGCTGGAATCCATCGTGCAAAGCCAAACGATTAGCACTAACTTTTCCAACTAGAGAGAAACTATTGGTAGGAGCTGCCTCAGTCGAAGATGGGGATACTTTTGCGTGTCGCTTAGAAATAGTAGGATCGGAAGCGTTTACTTGAGAAGCATCCTCACGTTCGCCTCTAACCAACAACGAAATCAATTTCAACACTCTTGACGCTAACAAAAATGTAGCTAGTAGCCAAACACTATTTGCTGCCAGATCACTCATTCCAACAATCACCTAAATATGTAAGCTATGAAAGAGTTTTAATCTTTTGGTGTTTTATGCATAAAATCGTTCGGCAGGGTTGACGGAGCTCTAACATAGATCTGGCGTTACTTATTCTCCCTCCTTGCTTTGAAAGTGAGACGGAAGGAATGTACACAAAACAATACACCGACGTTTCGATTTCAATCTCACTTCTTCGCTCACAAAATGCAAACTTTATTGATTCTATTGTTTTCTTTGAGTTATTTCGTGTATTAGTAGACACATAACATGTACGAGTATTCGACCAGAGGGAGCTCTGCTCTATGGTCTCTAATCTCCACAAGTATATTTTGATACATACACTCGTGTACACATAGTTATTTGAGCAGTTAGCAGTGAGCAGTGAGCAGTATGGAAACCAGTTTTTGTGATTGTTTTCTGTCTGTCTGTCCGTCTATTTGAAGCGCTTAATTCCCATTGGCTAAAATCTTGTGCACCTTCTCCCTTTGAAAGAAATATCTTTCAAGCAGATCCCTCTTCATTCACCATGCAGCATGCATGATGATGATGATGAATGATGGAGATGTGTGGAATATATTCATTTTTTTTCATTTTCGAGAATCTCGAAGGTCCGAAACTCGATCAAACATCAAAAACTCTAACAATCGCGTAATCATTCGATCAGGTTTTTGCTGTTTGAGGACAAAATTTTTGTAGTTATGATGAGGATGGAAGCTTCATAGTTTGCGAGAAATGTGAGAATTAGGCCTTAAAAGAAAAGGTCTACCGGTAGAATGGCTTATGATCTTATAACATGAAAACTTTTGCACCAACAAATCAATAATTTTTACATTTGCCATAATCGAATTCAAACACTCATCCAATCACGTAATAATAAGTTAATTAGTCTTCCTTAGCTGATTTTGGAAAAGCTTGCGTACGAGCTCGTAACTCACAGTGACGAGGGAGCTTGATATTTGCGAGAAATGTGAGAATTGGCACCTTCAATATAGGCCTCAATATAAAAGGAGTAGAATGGCTTATATGTCGGAAAGACTTCCATTTCAAATACAATACAGATCTGTCTACTGTCTACGCACGTAAAATGAATTTGTAAAATTATATTTTTGACGGATAAGGATGATTCGATAACAAACACACTACGTTTTGTAGTAATAATGTGATAGAGAAAATTAATACTACTCGTGCTTATTGCAGTAATCAATGTTGATTCAAGAACAGAATAATGTTGTGAGATGAATTTACCAACATTCCCAACAGATCTTATTATTTGTTATCGAAGAAAATTGATGACATAGATTGCGCAACCTCAGAATTTGGTGTTAGCTTGCACCTATTGATTAACTTCCGCAAAAGCATTAAGACACAAAGCAGTGATTTCTTTATGCATTATTAATTATATATCACAATACGACCTAGCTTGGCTTAAGAACACACCAACTCCAACATAATTTGATGAATCAATAATCGTTTCAAATGTAGAGTATATCATTACCATTATGCTTTGCAGTAATCAAAGTTGAATTCATATCAGCAAGAAGTTCTTACATAATGTCATAGACCTGACGATTTAATATCGAACATCCTCCTGTTTAGAAAATGGCAGCCAACAAATCAAATATTTGCCAATGGTTTTCACCTATCATGAAAGACTTCAACAAAAGTAAAATAGTCCTAACAGATCGACCAGATCACTGATAACATTTTTACATTGCTTCCAACTATGACGCTCAAAAAACGAGCAGAGCTCTGGTCGGTTACAGATTACTGGTTACTGATTTTCCCTTTATTTTTCGAGTTCCAGTAGAGTTTAACATGTATAAATAAAATTGTGAACAAGCATCCAGGGACGCCTCTAGCCTCTAGCCTCTAGCTCTAGCAGCGGGAGAGGGAACGAGAGAGAGGATTTTTGGAGAAGAATAAATCGGTTTCGATTGGATGGAGGCCCATCGGATGAATTCGTCTCTGACGTCATGACGAGTTTCTATATACATGTACATGTACATGTATGTATGCATAACTAGACATTACAGGGTTAAGTGAACGTGAATGGGTTTATCACACACTGCAAATCACGCGATGCCAACGTCGGCAGACTTCGCAATAATTGTGAGCCCGAGATCCGACATCGTAATAGGCGATCATAAAGTTCAAGGCAACACACACAATGGCGGTCACCCCCCGCTTCCGATTTCTCTTCGTTCCTTAACAGTAGAGCACGCTGTTCTAAAACAACTTATATAACTACGAAAATACATAAATTATGTCCCCTCGGATATCCCGATTCTATTGCATGGCAATGATGCTGTGTTTATTCCTGCTTCTGTCGCTTCCACATTCGTCACATTCGTCAACGGCGCGTGAGATTGAGAAAGAAGAGGCTGAAAAAAGGAGGTTGGCTTCGTCCGTTCGAAGAAAAGCCCGTGGTACCAGTAGAGGTAGTGAGAATGATGTGGTATTGGATACTGGTACTCCGACCAATCAGATTACTTCGATACTAGTCCGAGCAGGGAAAAAGGGTGTTGGGGGAGGGATTTCGGGTGCGATGGCTGGTGTGGTACAGGTACTTTCGCTCATGTGGCTTAGGACAATAATAAACCATCAGTGTCGGTACGGTACGACGATGAAGCAGGCTATTCGTATTCTTTATAATGAAGGTGGTATTCCTAGGTTTTATCGGGGTTTAGGGTTTGCCATTATTCAAGCACCCCTGTCGCGGTTTGGCAGTGCTGCAGCGAATGATGGTATTAATGCGTTGCTGGGGAGTTTGAACGCGACTAAAAGTTGGGGACCTGGTCGTTCTACGATTGTTGCTGCGATTGCAGTAGGAATCTGGAGAATGCTTCTCATGCCCATTGATACCTGCAAGACTGTGTTGCAAATTGATTCTGTGGATGGCTTTAAAACCTTATTACGAAAGGTGAAGGACGGAAAAATAAATGTTCTTTATGCAGGAGCTATCGCCAATGCATTATCTGCTATTGCAGCGCATTATCCATGGTTCTTCACGTATAATTTCTTACATGGAAGCGACTTCTTTCAGAATTTTATTCGTCGCACCTTAAAATTTGAGTTGCTTCACAATGCATTGATCGGCTTTATTGCCAGTATAGCGAGCGACACATTTGCCAACAGTATTCGAGTTGTGAAAACTGCGAAACAATCATTATCTGCTAAAGCTGCAGTTGGTGTGACATATTCTGAAGTTATACAAATGATTTGGGCTGCTGATGGATGGAAGGGTCTCTTTGGACGCGGCTTGCGAGCTAGGATATTGTCAAATGGATTGCAGTCAATCATTTTTGTTGTTGTTTGGAAAGGCTCGAAGCAAAAGTTCTTTTCAAAAAAGTCCGAGGTTGAGGGAGACGAAGATGCAGAATAGTAAAGTACTTGTTTGTATTCACAAACGTTTAGTGGGAAAGCTTGATATTATTTTGGTTGAATTCAAGACAATTTTGATTCGACGCATATTCTCGTCTTGCTTTTTGAGTCCATTTCTGCTGAATTCTTGCATATTTGTTTTTCACAAAACAAATGAAGCGTTGTCATCAACGACAAATAAATGGAATTTGACGCAAAATAATACATTTCAATCAAACTATAGAAGTTGTCTTTGGCTGTTGTTGCTAGCTTCTAAGATTTTTTGTATGCATCTAGGCCTTTCTGTACATTTCGTTCATCAAACTTGTCCTCAAATTATATAATAGTTATGGGAATCAACACAGGCTTTTTTACGTTATGTACTAGAGAAGTGTCTACATATATTTATGTGAGAATGTGGGTATATGAAGTCATTACAATAATACTTTTATCATGAACCATTTTCTTCTGCTCACACTCTTTGGAAACAGTGATATCTAACATCTCAAGCCGGATCTCTTGTACCATATAGGAAAACTTTGCGATCGTCTTCTATTTTTTAGAATAACGATTCAAACAAGCATGAAAAAAGTAATCCACTTCCTTCATGAGAGATAGCACAAGCACAAATGATAGAAAACTCAATGTTTGTTCTCATTCAAAAGGAACGTAATTGTCGCAAAGCAAAATAAGAGCAGTAGGAGTAATATTTGCCATCAGCCTACCAATCACGTCCATTAATGGAAGTTTCAATAGTTGCATACGTACTAATTTTATTACTGGATGTGTAATCGCCTTCACATACGCAGCGCTTAGTTTTGACACTATAGCATAACTAAATCGAGCCACTTTCATCCGCAGCATCGTTACGATTGAAAAATGGTATATGTAATGGCATATGCAACATGTATATCGGTATTTCTTCTTTCGTTATTTTCTATGCGTTCTCGTTCTCAATCGTCCAAAATATATCTCTTTTACTTCAACGCATGGCCTAGGTCGCCTCTGCATATGGTCTCGTTCTTTCCTTGAACAACATAGATTCAATTTCATGCGATGGCTCGAGCAACTGCTGGTCTACGTCATAATAAATTTTTGGAAATGCCTCGTACTGTCCTTGGAACCTTTCATCTTTTCTCTTTAATTGAAAATGGCATGGCTCGGTGTATCCGAATCTTCTCTTTCATTTTTGAAAAAGAGTTTCATGATACATGTACATGTATTTCGATACTGTAGAGGCTACATCTTGTACACGCGTTAACGTGATAACGGGAATGGTAATAAGTGATAAGTGATATTAAGAAGTCATGCGGCATATACATGTAGCATATCATATAGCATACAGAACGTCACACACGGTCTATGAGAGGTTCCTTGTTACCTGGCTAACTGTAAAGTTGTGTTTATGTACACTGTACAAAACTACACAACGCATAACGCATAACCTCTATACACGTATATTTATGCACATGTCTTTATACATGTATAACATCGCTACCGAGTACCGAGTGAGAGAAGAGAGAGAGTAAATCTGAAAGTTTACATAAAACCCTAACATCGACTGATACCAGACGAGATAATTGGAATACGGACGATTTCATATGATAATTGTGGATTTGTATTTTACGAGGGTTTCAAGTTTGGAATAAATTTTCAGGGGCATCAAAAATGACGTCCGCAAGTGGCAACGACCTCCTCCCCGTATTGGTTCAAACCATTACGAGTCAAACGTTTGATGAGGCAAATACGATATCACAGCTGCTGCATGCTTCGTTCCATAGTAATAAGGCTACGTCCATCACTTGTTTCGACTTTCTTGCGGGTAGAGCCTTGTCGGAATTAGTTGCGCTTATCTGCGATCAGGCATCGAAACTTGCGGCGGCATCAGAAAATTCTTCCCATCATCACAACCATCGTCATCATACGTACGATCGCACTGGAAGAGGGCATCATAGTAGTGACGGAATAAATTCCATAAAACATTTAGTGGGAAAGTTGGTTGATATTTACTATAACCGAGAACGTGTATTGAAGACTCATGCAAATTTGCTCCTGGAAAAGAAACATCGGGAGGTAGGCTGCGTTCTCGGTCAGATGGCGGCGCTGTATTACACGCAAGCGCGTGAGATGAGTGAAAATATAAAGGCTATCTTGCTTCTTAAGCAAAGCAGCAACAGTAGTAGAAATGGTATTGATGCCTCTGTTTATGATGCTAAGACTCTCAAAGGATTTGTGCGTTATCTCGCCGGGCTGTATCAGTTTCGGGCACAATTCTTTAAACGCTCTGCTAACGAGTTATTTAAATCCGAGAACGACAGTATCGGGACAATCATGTCATTGTATGGCGCGCTACTTGCTGATCATAGCGGAGAATTGATATCGCTTGCCGACACTGGTATGAGTGAGCGGTTGTCTCACCCTTCCGTTATGCAGTCGTCGGCCAATGAAACAGCCGGAGGTATCTCTGGTGGGAAGTATTTTCCACCAATGTTGGAAGGAATGGTTAACTCTGCCATTTCTGCAAAGGGCTCAAAGTCTGTTATAATGTCGCCACCTTTGAACTCTTATGACGATGTGGAGGAGAAACACGAAACCGAGTCATTTTCGGACGAAGCAGAAGTTGCTCAGGAGTTGGCAAAGACTGGTGCACAGGATCGAATGACGACACGTGTGCGAGCACGTGATGATGTATCAAATCTTGCGATAAGATATGCAGGTGCAAATAAAGAAGAGGCAAACGCCTTACACAAACAGCTTGGAATTCTGAATTCGGAAGGCGATGAAAGTTTAAAGAATGGATACACCATCATGTTGAAGGTTGTGGAATATCAAGGTATGTTTAAATTTCGGTTTAGTTTTTGCTACTTCGTATCTTCGGTGTTTCTCATTCCAGTTAAGGATCGATGTTGTTAAATCGTGCCAATCAAAGTGGGTTGTCAATTCAGAGTCTTATGTTGTTTCTATACGGATTGTATCGTGAAAAAGCAAATGCGTACAAAGAAACAGCTCAGTCTTTTCACAAAAATGATTCTATGACTATAATATTAAAAGAAGATTCTGAAATTTTAGAATCTCAGGCGGAAGACTTGTATTCGAACAGCAGCAGCACGAGTAGCAGGGAAAAAATATCGAAGTTGCTCGTTGGATTTTACAAAGAAAGGGCAACAACTTTTAGGAGTTTAAAGCGCCAACTTCGAAGAGACTCAGCGGCTGTTTTTATGGTAGAGAAACACGCAGAAATCTTGGATGACGTGTCAGCGCTGATTAAAGTTTAACCCAGAAACGCAAATCCTTGTTTAAGTGCTTAAATGAGACTACTTCAATATCTAGCTTCTTCACGACTTCCTTATACGAACCCTTCCCTACTTGGCAAACAAGCACCTCTGAAAAGGTAATGAGTAGAGATGGAAACGAAAGGCTCCTTTTAAGCTGAGTAATAATAAACGGTGATTCCTCATTATGTTTTTGAAAGAGCATCCGATGGGGTATTTTATGATAACTTGTGATTTATTCCAAACTATCGACAACTAACAACTCTAGATGATGACCTTAAGGAGAATAAACGAAAGGCAGGCGGTAAGTGCAGCCGTGAGCATATCAGCACGAAACATGATCTTTGAAAATTTCAAAGATGGTTCGAACCCAAGCATTATTGCAGGTGGAGGGGTAAGGCCAAAACTGAGTTTATTCAAAATAATGCGAACAGTCGCATTTAATTGCCATAGGTACCGTCCGATTTTATCGCGGTAAAGTGGTTGTCTATACTGGTAAGGAGCACCAATTAGTGCAAGTCTGAATATGGCTTTTGCCTGTAGATACGCACCGTAAAATTTAAATATGAAAAAGGATTGTGTTTTCGCTTGTAATAACTAATTATCTTACCTCGGCTGCCCTATCCTTCTCATAATCTTTTAGTGAAGAGCCAACGCTCTTCTCACTACATGAGGATTCTTGGAGCGCATGGTCAAGTGCTACAACATCTTCATATGCTGCATTGACGCCTTGACCAATGTCCGGCTATTCAATCATCATTTCATACGAAATACATTAAATAAATTGCACAATATCATCAAGAAAAAATTCAACTTACAGGAAAGGCATGTATCGCATCACCCACTAGGGCTACACCTGCTTTTTCGTCTGGGGATGAAATTTGTAGGCCTTTACAATACGTGACTGGTGGAAATCTCGTACCTTCACTGCCCGCAAACCTCTCCCATTCCTCTGCCGGCACAACATCGGTATCAAACCTCATTTTTGGAAACGCATTGATACAATACTCTCTCATTTCTTTACCATTTTTAATGTTCCATAACTCGTGATTTGGTCTAGTGATAAAGTTTGCTGGCCGCTTGTTTTTTGATCTGGACATGGGCAATAAACCCAAGCTCAAATACGATGTGGGACCTTTTTCACGACTTCTAATTGCGTATGAACTATCGTGCTCGCTGTCTACGAGCGAGCCATCCCCGTCGATTATTTTGAAGTCAGGGGGCAACTGTAATGCTTTTAGGCGCAATCCGGACGCGGGTGAATTCTTCTGTTTGGCTTTGAAAGTTTTTGCATTGTATTTCCACGATTGAAACGCACTAGGGTTGCTGTTTAAGAAATTTCTAACATTTGAGTTGATTCCATCTGCACCAACGACCAAATCTGCACTTAGGTTGATCTCCTTGCCTGATTTATCTTCGGCTTTTACGATTACCTTCGAATCTCCTTTCTCGTTAATCACACTTTCCATTGAGGTAAACTGAGTTCTGAACAATACATCAATTCTATTACCGTCCCCCATTCCCTTATCATTTATAGTGTCCATCAAAATATCAACCATGTCATGCCTCGGAATCCAAAAATTGGGTTTAGGTTTAAGATTCGGTGACAATGTCGTTACAGTAGTATTAACGAATGCCTGCGCACATAATACATCATAACCAAGCATCAATTTCCAATCCGACTACATACATTTGAAACCTTTTCATCAAACTAACTTACCTTCAGATCACTCGGTACAAGGGTACTCTTATTCATACCGAATCGAACAGTCTGTTCAACAGATCGTTTCTTCAGCCTGTCATGCAAAGATGCAAATTTCGTAGTCAGCTTTTGCCCCCTCTGATTCACTAGGTAAAGATATGCCTTGCTAGCATCAAACTTTCTCGTGAAATCCTCACTGGAAGATTCCACCACAGTTACATCAAAATTGTGAGGAGCCCGTGACAGCACCAATGCCGTCGATAAGCCAGCGGGTCCCCCACCTACCACCACGGCCGTCCTTTGTTTCGTCGTCTCTCCCGCCATGCTTTGTGCGTACAGGACGACACTTAGAAAGCAACAGAATCTTGCTAAGGAACTTAATTGAAGCGGTCTCATTGGAATCATATCGGCTGATTGTGTGCAATCATCTATTGTTTCTCCTTTTGCGTTTGTGAGAAAGTTCGTTTGAGGAATGAGGAAAGCTGGCGTTTTCGGAGAAATTTTGAATGGAGAGTGATGAGTGATGAGTCTGCATTTCTGCTTTTCTGAGAGAGAATACTGTAACCGTGACAGGGAACCGGGACTGGTAT
>Ga0209092_10001478_pt1 | contig 22813 bp, 38 predicted proteins | sample FraStrMetagenome_FD_187446 | JGI IMG/M metagenome (GOLD analysis project Ga0209092, IMG submission 187446) | Marine eukaryotic phytoplankton communities from Arctic Ocean - Fram Strait ARC3M Metagenome (SPAdes) (version 2) | ecosystem: Environmental > Aquatic > Marine > Oceanic | place: Fram... | reverse complement strand
TTTCTTCGGTAGACAGGCAGGTTACTATGCAACAGGTGGAGCTAACACATTTATTGGTCAACAAGCTGGTGTTACTGTAACTAGTGGCGGTGGTAACACTATCCTTGGACGTTACAACGGCAACCAAGGCGGCTTGGACATCCGCACCTCAAGCAACCAAATCGTGCTGGCTGATGGGGATGGTAATCCTAGAGTGCGTGTAGACAGTGTAGGTAACTTTAAAACGGGAAGTGGGGTTACAAATACTCCGTGGAGTAGGTCTGGAACAGCAGACTCAGGTTATTATTTTGGGGCTGGGGGTAGTGGTAATAACTTTATGGCAATTAACGCTAATGGTCTTGTCGCTGTTTTTAATAGAAGTTTAAATGATGGAACTATTGTTGAGTTTAAACAAGCGGCGGTAGTAAAGGGTACAATCTCTATATCTGGGTCAACCACGTCTTACAATACTTCCTCAGACTACAGACTAAAAGAAAACGTAAGTTACACATGGGATGCAACAACTCGATTAAAGCAACTCAAGCCAGCAAGGTTTAACTTTATATCTGATTCTGACACGACAGTCGATGGTTTCTTAGCACATGAAGCACAAGCAGTTGTACCAGAAGCAGTACATGGAACACACAACGAAGTTGAAGTTTGGAAAGAAGGTGACGAGTTACCAGATGGTGTTTCTATTGGCGATAACAAGCTAGACGATGATGGTAATACAATCCCAGTAATGCAAGGCATAGATCAGTCTAAACTTGTACCACTATTAGTAAAAACAATCCAAGAGCTAGAGGCTCGTATTACAGCTTTAGAAGGAGCATAACCAATGGATGAATTAACAGCAGAACAAATCGCACAGAACTACTCAGCAATGGGTGACTCAGTTGCACTTATCAATGACGTGATAGCAGGTAATGCTATGGCAGATGATGATGCGGCAGATCGACAAGACTGTGTAGATCGTAATACTCAGCACCTAGAACTAATGGTTGCTAAAGATTACTGGACATCAGAAAGTATGACTGCGGCTAATGCGGCTATCACAGCAGGGAACGGATACACCGCTTCTTAAATTAACTTAACCAAAGGAGACTACAATGAGTAAAAAAGAAAAGAACCTCATTACAATCAACGATAAAGAACACAACATTGATGACTTCACTGATGAGCAAAAGATAATGCTTAACCACATAAATGATCTAGGTCGTAAATTAGATAATGCTCGATTTAACTTAGATCAACTTGCTGTAGGTCGTGATGCTTTTGTTGCACGATTAGCTACTTCACTAGAAGAGAAACCAGAAGAAGATAAGTAAACTTAACTTAAGGTATAATTAACATGTCAAGAGATTTATCAAGTAATACAATAGATAACATATCTCAAGATGTTGTTTACCCGTTCTTTGCTACAGAATTAAGATTTGATGGTGACAACGTACTAAGGTTGTGGACTGGTCAAGGTACACTTGTTCTAGAAGATGGTACTAATTGGATAGGCACAGGTAATCTGTTAGATATATCTGCTATAGAAGAGACTTCTGAATTAGCTGTAAAGGGGGCTACACTTACGTTGAGTGGTGTACCCTCTGAAGTTCTCTCACTAGCTCTCAGTGAGCCTTATCAGGGTCGTGTGTGTAATATATACTTTGGTACTCTTTCTCAAGGTGATTTACTACAGGAGTCTTCTTCTTACATACTACTACAAGATGGTTCTAGAATTGAATTAGAGACTGGAGAGAAAGGTTTCAATGAGATCTTCTCTGGTTACATGGATCAGATGAATATAGAAGAGTCTGGTGAAACATCTACTATACAATTACTAGTAGAGAATAAGTTAGTAGACTTAGAGAGAGCTAGAGTAGCTAGGTTTACATCTGGTTATCAAAAGTCAATTTACGCTGGGGATCTAGGTTTAGACTTCGTAGAAGATCTACAAGATAAACAAATACCGTGGGGTCGTAAGAGTGGCACTTAGCTATCAACAAGAGTTTCTTAGTCAAGTAGAAGACGACATAAAGTATCTTATAGAACTCCATTGGGATGAGATAGCTCTTAATAAAGATAGCATTAAGTTGAACCCAGATTGGGATGCCTATAGTAGCCTAGAGAAACAAGGTAAACTTAAAGTATTTACATCTAGAGAAGATGGATTGCTTGTAGGATATTTCGTCGTAGTACTAGGTACTAACATACACTACAAAGATCATATGTTTGCTAACAATGATGTAATCTACTTACACAAAGACTACCGTAGAGGTTTCGCTGGTATACGACTAATTAAGTTCGCTGAGAAGTGCCTTAAAGAGGATGGAGTATCTGTGTTAACAATCAATATAAAAGTACATAAGCCCTTCGATAAAGTTCTTGAGAGGCTTAAGTTTAAACACATTGAACGTGTATATTCTAAATACCTTAGAGGAGAATAAGTATGGCTATTGTTGCGGCAGGTGCTTTAATGAGTGCTGGGGCTACTGCTATCGCTACAGGTACTATGGCGGCTTTTGCTATGAACTTTGCAGTAGCTTTCGCTCTTGGTGCGGCTATGAAAGCTCTTATGCCTAAGCCTTCTATTCCCTCTGGGGCTAGTAGAGGATATCAAACTAATTCCATTGGACCTGCTCAAGACCATCAGATTATATATGGTAAGATGAGAGTAGGTGGAGCTATAGTATTTGACGAAGCTACAGGTGACAACAACAAGTTCTTACATCGTATAATTGCTGTAGCTGGACATGAAGTACAATCTTTTGATGAGATATACGTTAACGACGAACTACTTCCTACAACTTCAAACGGTTATTTAGTTAGTGATAACTATGTTAAAGTAACAGGTGGCAGTTTTTCTGATGTTGAAGCTGGTAAGTATTATTCTCTTGTTCCTAGTCAAGAGTTTTCATCTCAAGCTGAAATAGATGCTTTTCAAGCAACTTATGGACTTGCGGCTACTGCGGCTATACTAGAAAGATTAATTAGAGTTAAAACACATAATGGATCTTCGGATCAAACTGCTGATAGTTCTCTTGAATCTGAATCTGATAAGTGGACTGGTAATCATAGACTGCGTGGTATAGCTTATATGTATGTAAGATTAGGTTTTGATGCTGACGCATTTCCTAACGGTATACCTGTTATTACAGCTACAGTAAAAGGTAAGAAGTTATACGACCCTAGAACTAGTACTACAGTTTGGTCAGATAACCCTGCTTTATGCTTAAGAGATTACCTAACAAGCAAGTATGGTTTAGCAGAAGATGAATACAACATAGATGACACATTAGTATCTAGTGCGGCTAATGTATGTGATCAAACTAACACTCTTGCTAGTACAACTAGATATACTTGTAATGGTGCTTTTACTACTGCATCTACACCTTATGATATGTTAAGTGAACTACTTAAGTCTATGGGTGGTTCTATGTGGTATGCTCAAGGTAAGTGGCGTATGAAACCTGCTTACTGGACTGCACCAGTAATGGACTTGAATGAAGACGACTTACGTTCTAGCATTAGTGTTGGAACTAGACACTCTCGTAGAGATAACTTTAATGTTATAAAGGGTACTTTTAGAGGTGAGGAAAGTAACTGGCAAACTACAGACTATCCACAAGTAACTAACTCAGCTTTTCTATCTGCGGACAACAACCAAGAATCTGTAGCTGATGTAGACTTAATCTTTACTGACAACTCTATAGAAGCTAGAAGACTTGCTCTAATTTCCTTGGAGCGTAATAGACAACAGCTTACAGTTAATGCTAGTTTTGGTCTTAGTACTTTAGAGCTACAAGTTGGAGACAATATAAGGCTTACTAATTCTAGGTTTGGTTGGACTAACAAAGAGTTTGAAGTTGTCAGTTGGTCATTTGGTCTTACAGATGGACTAGATTTACAAACACAAATGACTTTACGTGAGACTGCTGAAACTGTATTTGATGAAGTATCTGATGGTGTCGTATACGAGAGAGATAATACAACACTACTATCTCCTTTCTTAGTACCCTCTGTAGGTCTTTCTTCAAGTGTAGTAGCTAAGGTCTTTGCTGAGAAGTTAGTAAATGAATTAACCTTGACAGTTACTTCAGCGGCATCTGAACGTGTTGATAAAGTTCAAGTTCAATATAAAGATGCAAGTGAAACTGAATACAAAAATGTATCAGATGGTCCTTTAGGTAAGTTTACTATTATTGACCTTGAGAAGTCTTTCTATGATGCTAGAGCTAGAGCTGTTAATACTTTTGGTAATATAGGTGAATGGGAATACCTGTTTAACATAGAAGTAGATGCCTTATCAGCTCCACCAGCAGATATAACTAACTTTGGACATGAGCTGTCTGGAGGAACATTATTCTTAGACTGGACAGCCGTACCAGATTTAGACTTGTCTTACTATCAAGTTAAACATAGTCCACTTACTGTAGGTGTTACTTGGGGTGATGGTAGTATTGTTTTAAGTAAGATAGCAAGACCAGCTACTAATGCAAGTTTACCTGCTAGGTCAGGTACATTCTTAATTAAAGCATTTGATAAAAATCTTAATGAAAGTGTCAATGCTACAAGTTTAGTTGTGTTACCTACTGAATTACCACCACTAGGTACTTCTCAAACTCTTACTGAAGATCCTACATTTGGAGGAACTAAGACTAACTGTATTGTTGTCTCAAATCAACTTGAGATTGACAACACAAGTGCTTCTTCTCCTACAGCTACTTATCTCATGCAAGGACAAGCTAACTACATAGACACTGGTTCATCTAGAAACGCTAGAGCTACTGGAGATGTTGTGTTTGAAAGACTGTACGATAATGGTACGTTATTGTGGGATGCTATACCACAGTTATTTGATACGTGGCCTGATAACTTTGATACATGGACAGATCAGAACGCCGCATTTGGTGATGTGAATGTGTTAGTCTATGTAAGAGCAACACCCGACGACCCTGCTGGAACTCCTACTTGGGGAGCTTGGTCTTTAGCTAATGGTGCTACTGTTGTTGGGAGAGCTTTTGAATTTAAAGCTGAACTAGATAGCACGAACACTAACTTTACACCAAGTGTAATTTCCCTAGATGGAAGGATTGAATACTAATGAGCCAACATGATTTAAACATTGCTAATCAGACAGCCTCTGCTACAAGGTCTGATATAAATAATGCACTACAGGCTTTAGGTAGTAATAATAGTGGGAGTTCTTCTCCTTCTACTACTTATGCTAACATGCACTGGTATGATACAACCAATAATATATTGAAGCAAAGATCTGAAGCTGATGATGCTTGGATTAATATAGCTTACTTTGACCAATCTAATAATTTACTTAAGGTAATTGATGGTACATATGTAGCTAACACTTCTGGCACTAATGTAGCTAGATTAACTACTACCTCACAAAGTACTTGGAATACAGGTACTGGTACTGAAGCTACTCTAATATCTCCTTCACAACTACAATCTAAGATAGATACACAGGGTGGACAAAATAAACCTAGTTGGGTAGCTACAGATTCAGTGTCTACTTATTCAGCTACAGGTCTAAGTGCTTACAACACTTGGGTTAAAACTCCTATAACTAATACTGTAATAGTAAACTTATCTGGGGCGGTAACAGATACAACAAACTGGGAAATAGATTTACCTGCTGGAGATTACTATGCTGAATGGACATTACCTATAGCAAGAGTTGCCTCAGATACAGCAGATAAAGTAGGTATAAGATTTAGAAATGTTACAGACAATGTAAGTATAGGAGCAAGTCAACAAATGAAAATAGGTGACTGGCAGAATTTAAACTTTCATGGTTGTGGTGCATTTACGATAGCTGGAACTAAATCCTTTCAGTTACAGGCTTGGTCAAGTGAGGGTGTTACACTTAGATACGGAAATGTTATATCAGGGGAATTAGCTACCTTTTCCATAATTAAAATATGGAAGTTATAATATGTCAGAACATAACACTGTAACAGATTGGCACTTATCTAAGACTGTACCTATTGGTTTAATAGTAGGTCTGATAACACAAGGTGCGGCTATCGTATGGACTGTATCTATGATGATGTCTGACATAGAAAACAACAGAGAAGATCTTATAGAACTGCAAGCTAGAGTGCAAGCTACAGAAAGGTCTACTCAACAACAAGCTATATCTATGGCTCGTATAGACGAGAATATAAAAGCTATAAGAGACACCATAGAACGGATGGCGAGAAAGAGTAATCCATGAAACGCTTACTTATACTACTTACCCTACTAATTAGTAATCCTGTATTTGCTGAAGATGACGACACGATTAGATCAGAAAGCAGAGTAATTTCTGATGGTTCAATGGATACTACAATCAACAGCCCACCACCTTCAGCTATATCACCACAGATCAGCGCAAGTAATAGTGACTTATGTACTGTAGGTGTTGCTGGTGCTGTACAAACACAAATACTAGGTATTTCTGCTGGTCGTACAGTACGTGACATGAACTGTGAGAAGCTAAAGAACGCTAAGACTATGTACGATATGGGTATGAAGGTTGCGGCAGTCTCTGTAATGTGTCAGGACGAAAGAGTGTTTGAAGCTATGCTCAATGCTGGAACTCCCTGTCCCAAGGATGGGTTGGTGGGGGATAAGGCTAGACTTGCATGGGAAATGGAAGCTGTAAAAGAAACAATACAACGAGAACAAAACAATCCTATAAGGAAGATGTTTAATGAAGATGTTGAAACTAAAATTGGTTTGGGTGTTATCATTAGTACTCTTGCCCTCTTATTCCTACTGTGAGCCATATTACTATGGAACAAGTGGTAATGCGGCATCTACGTCATTAAGTTGGGGTATGCCTTCTGTGTTACCAGACGTTGCAGGTTTAGATATAAACGGTTTGATCTATAGATATACTACAGTAAAGAATACTGAAGATGATATGCTAGTACATGTTGGCAACCACAACTCTACTGGTGATGGATATACATTTAGAGAGACAGATGATTGGTCTGGTGTTCCTAGTAATACTATTGTAAAGTCTTTTGCTTTATCAAATATTCCCTCGGACAACTGGGGTACTGGTTTCATTGAGGTTGAAGGTGAGGGTACAGTAGAAGATGCTGTTGTTATATATAGTTACAGAGTTGACAGGTGTTACGATCCCCAGTCTGATCCATCATGTTCAGGATACGTTGAACCTGTACCTGATATACCCGAAGTAGAAGTATATGATGCTCTAGAGGATGAATCTGTACTCAATGCTATAGATACTAATACAGAGTTTAAGTATGACGAAGAAGGTAACATTATAAAGGACGAGGAAGAAGAGGAAGAAGATACACGTATAGAGATGGGACTTACCGCTTCTGCTAACGCTTTAACTCTCCTTAGAACACAAGGTCAAGATAGTATTATGTTGGCTATCAATCAACAGACTAACATCAATATGTATTACAACGCTAAGATAAATGGTGGTACAATGAATGATGCGGCTGAACTACAAGATGGTACAATACCTGACAATAAGAAAGCCCTAAGAAATAATTTAGCACAACAGATACTGCACGAACAAATGGTCGATATGCAGTATAATAAATGAGGTTTAATATGAAGTATCTAGTAACAGCACTCTCACTATTCGCTTTACCTGCACTAGCAAACACACCTATAACAGGTAACGTAGAAGCTAAGTGCGTAATACAAACAACTAAAGATGGGGTCTATGGAAACCCTATAGCTAGTAAGTTAAGCACTACACCTGCTGATGGTGGTGTTCTACCTGTAATCAGGTTTGATGTATCTATAGCAGACAGCTACACAGCTAACATAACTCACCCTACATCATTTAGTTCTTCTCCTACACTTACAGATACAGTTGCTTGGACAGGTAGTACTAGTGTAACACAGACATCTGACGCTGGTATGTCAGGTTATGAAGCCGCTAAGGTATTAGTAGACAACACAACAATATTTAATCTAACGATTGCAGGTTCAACATGGTTCTCTACAGCTTCTAGTGCTACTTACGGAGCATCTAAACCTTTCGCTGGAGGGGTCTATACTGCACTAGTACAGGCTAGCTGTGTTGCTAAGTAGACTTGTAGTACTCTTTCTACTACTCTCATTTTCCACCTCAGCACATGAAATGACACCAGCTTATCCCGAAGTTAAACCTTCTCATGTAGCTGGTGTAGTTAAAGTAGAGATGTCTCTGTTTAACTCTAGGGAAGAAATAGAATGGTATCAGATAGAGTTATTTGATTTAAATTGGACGAACATACCTTTTGCATCCTCATACCGAATTATAAATATAGGATACAAAGAGAGAAAGTCTTTTGATGTATATATACGTAAAGCAGATATGGATGAAGCTGTATACTTATGTACTACGTCAAAAGTAAGAAAGACTAATAAGTCTAGAACTCTTATTTCCTCTAAGATATGTTCAAGATTAGATGGTGAACCCGAATGAGATTATTATTTACCCTTTGTTTTGTAGCTAGTTCTGCTGTAGCAGATAGTAGTTCCCTTTCATTAGCATTACCTAACCCACCTATGAACTATCAGTCGGACTCATTTTCCACTGGTAACATGAGGTGTAGTAATGCTGTTGGTGGGGGTGTAAACCTTGAGTACGGTGTAACAGGTGTACTGTCAGGTTTAGATACAAATAGTAGGGGTAAAGATATTGGCGTGTATGCTAGGATTGTTATACCTTTAGATAAACCAAAGGCTCGTATTAACTGTGACGACCTATACCAAATAGAGTTAACTCAACGTAGGTTAGAGATACAGAAGCTACGAGATGAACTAGAACAACTAAAGAACCTACAAAGTTCTGGTGGTGAGATGGAGTTTGAGAACTAATGGATACTACCAAAATAGCAGATAACATTGATGGTTTAGCAGATCGTGAGTTTAAGACAGGCGGTATGAAATTATCGTTTGGTTCTATCATGGCTATCTTTGCTTTCCTATCTACTATTGTAGGTGGTCTGTATGGTGGCTTTGTGTTGTACCAAAAGATAGAATCAGTCGCTGGACTTGACTTAGAGGAATACCAACTACAGATGGATGTAATGGATGCTAAGGTGACAGGTATATCTGAGAAGGTAGAAGAGAGTGTAGAGTATAGTCGTGATATTAAGAACGGACTAAGAGCTGACATTCTTGGCATAGAAAAACAAACTGATAGAGTAGAAGACATGGTACGTGAGTCAGAAGACAAAGTACGAAAGATGATAGATGATGCAGAAGTTAGGTTTGAGAACCAAAGGGAACGTGTCAGAGTATCACAGAGTGGCTCTATGAAAGAACTCGAAGATAAACTTATGGATAAACTACAGAGGGCTTTAGATAACCCTCTTGCTGACTAGGAGATTAGAATGAGTGAGTTTGAAAAAGCAGATAAGGATGGAAACGGTTCAGTAGATAAATCTGAATGGGATGCTTTACTGCTAGACGACAAAAGGATGCAGATAGAAGATGAGAACTCTAAGAGAGATCAACAGCGTAAGATGGTCTGGTTCTCTTTAGCAGGGTTGCTACTTTATCCTGTTATGATTATTATATGTAACTTACTAGGACAAGAAGTTGCGGCAGATAACTTAACTGCTATTGCTCCTACATACTGTATAGCAGTTGTTGGTATCGTTACAGCTTTCTTTGGTTTTACTAATATTAAGAAGAAGGATGACTACTGATGTTAGGACTAAACTTGATAGGTCAAGTAGCTAATTTAGCTGGTACTATGATCGAAGGTAAGACTGCTGTAAAGAAAGCAGAAGCTGAAACTAAGATGAAGATAGCTACAGGTGAAATAGACTGGGACATAGCCGCTATGAAGGCTACAGAGAATAGCTGGAAAGATGAGTGGATAACTCTACTCTTTTCGATTCCGTTAATTCTAGCGTTTTGTGGAGACTGGGGTAATCAGATAGTACAAGCAGGTTTTACTGCACTAGAGATTATGCCTGACTGGTATCAGTATTCCCTCGGTGGTATTGTAAGTGCTAGTATCGGTATGCGTGGTGTAAGTAAATACTTTGGTGGAAAGAAATAAGTATGAAGAACAACTTTGATAAATGCCTACATATGTTACTTGAACACGAAGGGGGTTACGTAAATAACGTCCACGATAAAGGTGGTATGACTAATTTGGGAGTCACTAAGAGAGTGTACGACAAATGGATTGGCAGAGAGTCTACTGAACAAGAGATGAGAGACTTAACTCCAGATGATGTAGCTCCTATATATAAGAAGAACTACTGGAATCGAGTTAAAGGAGATTCACTTCCATCGGGCTTAGACTGGAGCTGTTTCGACTGGGCTGTGAATTCGGGAAGTGGTAGACCTGCTAAAGCTGTACAACGTGCAGTAGGAGCGACACCTGATGGAGCTATAGGACCACAGACGTTAGGTCTTATAATGGAGAAAGATCCCAAGTTTATAATTGATTATGTGTACACTGTACGTAAATCTTTTTATGAGAGCTTAGATGACTACAAACATTTTGGTAGAGGGTGGAGTAGAAGAAACACTGAGACACTTCATCAAGCTATGGAAATGGTAGAAGAGTAAACAAAAGAAAAGCCGTAGGTATCCACTCAAGGACGCCTACGGCTTTTTTGATTCTATACTTGTGGTGTGAGCCTATTAATTCCCTCGCGGGTAGGTTAGCCTATCTAAAGCTCCAATACCTGTCACACCACGCTTAATTTCCACTGTAGGGGTCTATTTAACACCTACTGCATCCATAGTTATTGCTAGACCTTCGAATAGAGTTTTTATATCTTGATTTAACCTAGCTATGATCCACACTAAGTAAGTAGATAGAGCTAGATTGCCTAGCAGTATTCCTTCGTTTATTGTCATTTATGTTTCTCCGCTAATGCTTCATTCATACGCTTAAGATACCATTCTGCTTTCTTCATGTCTTCTACAGGATTAGCTTTATATCTATACCTATGTTGATACTTAATCATGTTACCATGACAGTATGCTATAAAACCATCAAGACCTAACACTTGTCTAATATAGTCAATACATTCTATACCTTCTTGGTTGTAGTGAGCAGGTTTATTAACTGGGTCGAAGCCCATCTCTTGTTGTTGTTTCTGATCTAAATTCCACTTAGCCATTTTTACTTAAGTATTCCCTTAGTTCTGTATAGCCCCCAAGGTGAGTGCCATCTGGTTTAAATATTTGAGGTACTGTAGTATAGCCTGACTCACGCATTAAAGTCAATAACCATTTACTACTTGGAGACTGAACATTGTATGTTGTTACCTGACTACCTGCAACCCCTCGTAGTAATTGTAACGAGGAATCACAGAAGTTACATTGGTTTCTAGTTATTACTATCCACATTAAACGAGATCTACAATCTCACAGCTATCACCACTACATGCTAATGTCTGGCTTCCAGCAGTGTTATCTTCTTGTTCATATTCTGACAACTTAGTCCAGTCAATAGCTTTAGGCATTTGATCTAAAAGTATATGATAGTCAGTAGGTAAGCAGTCTTGATAAGGTGCTTGCTGATAAGTATGTTCATTGAATGGTAAGAACGACACACCTGACATTTCATCGAAGTGTTTGTACACAAATGCTCCTACTTCAAACCATTCGTCTTTCTTAACATTAATAGTCACACTAGGCTTATGCTCACACCAACTACGTTGATAAGCTAACCACATCTCTAGCTGTTGTATAGCAGACATATCAGAAGTAGTCACTGCACCCTCTGGAGCTTTCATAGGGAAGCTAAACACAGTAGTCTGGTCAGGTTTCATTACATCAGGCTCATTAGGTATACCTTGATCCATCATAAACTTTGTTAACGGGTCTTTGTTGTCTCCGCGTACAGTGCGAATATAATAGGCTGAGTGACGAGCGTGAATCCCACTGCTACTGTTAACCAGTTGGCTGACAGTACCGCTTGGTTTAACACAGCTGATAGCAGTACTGACAGGGATATCAAGGCGTTTAGCCCAAGTAGCATTAGTATCGACAGCGATCTGTTTGAGATGTCCAAGAGTATTCTCCAATCCTTTGTTTGCTATTGTCATTATAGGGTTGTCCATAATACCAGTCATAGACACACCTAGTAGTCTTTCTTCTTCAGTATTCTTTTGCCATATCTTACGTAAGTATGGAAACTTAGTAAAAGAGGATTGTATAGTACCTAGTATTGTAGCGATACGTACCTTGCGTTCTAAGTCTTCTACTGTATCTGTAGCACGTACTACACACTCCGTTAAATTACAAAATTGTGCTGGCCTCAAGATTATCTCACTGCAAGGATTCGTCCCGAACTCATAGTTAGGATCACGTCTACCATTCTTAGCCGCTTGCTTCTTAGATGCTTCACGATTAAAGATACCACGTTCACCACTCCCACTTTCCACTAGAGCCATCCACTCACGCATGAAAGATAAACTGTCAGGCTTCTCAGTATACGACACAGAGTTGTTAGCTAAAGCTCGTTGTGGATCGTTGTCCCACCATGAACCTGACTTAGCATGTCTCATGCGATCATCTGATAGATTAGATAGCGAGATCATAGCAGACCTACGTACACCACCTACTACGACAACCTCACCAATCTTACACATAATGTCGTGACACTCAAGAGAGGACAACCTACGTCCTTTAGCTTCTGTAAATACTTTACTAACAAAGTTGAATAAGTCTATAAGAGGTGCTGGTCCTGATGCTCTACCACCAAAGGTCTTTAGCTTTGCACCTGCTGGTCTAATTCTAGATACATCCCACTTAGGTATCTCGCCACTATACAACAACGCTATGAGTTGTCTTAGAGACTTAGCCCAACCTTCTTTACTATCTTTTACTATGATCGTAGTGTCGCTGTTAAACATACTGTCAGGCACTTCTGGTAGCTTCTGTATAGACTGTCTCTCAACAGAGAACCCTACACCTGTACCACACAACAAAATAAACATAGCTTCGTCAAATGCTTTAATGTCATCTACAGCTAAGTAAGAACAATTATAACCTGCCGTATTGTCACGAGCCATAGCTGGACCTGCTGTCATCAAAGCTCTCATAGAAGGCATTACTTCTAGGTTTAGAATAGCTAACTCTATCTCTGCTATCTGCTTAGGGTGGTCTCCTAGAGCTGGTTTAACTAAGTTGTCCATATACCTAGTTACTGTCTCTCCCCAAGACTCTCTCCTACCTTCTGCTTCTAACCAACGAGCATAACGTGACTTGTGTATAAAGGATTGATAATCTGTTGGTAAGTAGTTGTCACTCATTTCTTTCCCCCTCTATCTTTCTTGTCTTCTTTAAACCATATCATGCGGTCAATGTCACCACGATTAAGTCTTATATCTTTTAGTTCTCTGTCAGTTAACTTATTCAGATGTTTAACTGCATCCCTGTGTAGTTGCCATGTAACCATGTAGTTAATAAACCTATACCACCATCTACCAAACGCTCTCAATATTCTCATCTGTTGTCTCCTGACCCTTTTATCTTGTCTCTATTCTTACGGCTTGTTAGCTTCTCTATATTCATGTCAGCTATTTCATCTAAGTTATAACCTATATCGTTAGCTAAGTTAGATAAGTACCACAGTACGTCACCTAATTCCTTCGCTACCTCATGTCGATTAAACACACCATCTCTAACCTGCTTCTTAACCTTCTCGGCTACTTCCCCCGTCTCCCCACATAAACCTAAAGCTGGGTATAGAACTTTATGTGTTGCAGGGTATATAGCAAAGCTAACTGCTTTCTGTTGGTATTCTCTAAATCCTATTGTCATACTACTCTTCCATAAAATTCTGTTGGTTTCATTTTCTCTTTAGTTAAGTCAAACAAGTACCAACAACAGTTGTCCTTGCCCACACTCTTACTACCTTCTATCCATTTAACACGACCAATAGAAACAACCTTAGAACAGTAAGACATAAATATAGCTGACTGTTTAGTGTGCATCCAATCTGCATCAAACAATAACCAAGTAGGACACACATCTAGCCAATGGTCAATTAGAGGATGCAGTATCTTTCTATCCCAAGGTGGATTAGTTATCATATAGTCTGTTACTCCATAACCACCAAAGCCCAAATTAAGAGCATCAGAAGTAAATATGTCAGAACGTCTTGGTTCAATGTCACTAGCATATATACACTCTCCTGTACCTTGAGTTAGTTTAGTTATGTGACTTATCAAGCGTCCGTCTCCAGCACAAGGCTCTACATAATCAAATGCGTATGGCAAGTGCGAGATTAGAGGCTCAACAGCTTCTATGGGTGTAGGGTAGTAGTCTCTGGGTACTCTATCAAAGTCACTACGTTTACCCATACATCTCTCTTAACCTCTTAAGTGACACAAACTCTGGCTCATACATTCCATTGTCTATCTCACGTTTGATTACTACACCTTTCCACCAGTCAAGATTAGACTGACCTGCCCAACCTTCTTCAGCACCCTTAAAGCAACCTGCTACAAGTCCTATAGCTTTAGCTCCATCCTTAAACTTTAGATCACGCTTATGACTGTGACCACAAGTAGAACTCTTGTACCTATTACCTAGTAGTGTGTTAGCGTGGTGTAGTCCAGACATAGCTGAACCAAAGTTACCTGCACTAAAGAAGTGAGCATACGACACACCATCATATTCAGCTATGGATGGTCCTGAGTTTCTGTACTCGTGGTAGTCGTCGAACCAGTAGTCTGTTTGAAGATGCCCGAAGGATATCCCGTACTTGTCTCCCTCAAGTCTGGGGTCGCTCGTAAGTGCTTTCTTGATCCTGTTTTCGTGGTTGCCTTCGAAGCCAATCCATCTGGGTCTTTTGTACTTTCTTTGACTTGGCTTTTGTCTGAGCCTATCCATAGATTCATTGTAATGCTCGATATCTTGTTCATAGCTTTGACTGACAATAGCTTCAGGACTGCGAGTATCAAAAGTATTGAGAGAGCGCATATCAGCACCGTCACCGAGGTCGATGATATAATTGGGGTTAACATCATATATTAATTCTCCTAGCCAATCAAATCTTTCATTACTTGTAGTCGGGTCACTATGAGCGCAACTAAATACAACTGCTGTCTTAGACATATTCATTTCCTTCGTAGGGTACATTAATAACTATAGGATCTATAGTATTTAAGAAGTGGGATTGAAACTTATATGCGGCATCAAAACTAATAAAAGGTATGTCGTCTTCAAACATTTCTTTAGCTTCTACATCTTCTACACTGCATGTTAACCACCAATCACCATTGTCACACTCAAATGGTCCTTGTATTACTCTGTGTACATTATAAGTTACTTTATCCATTCGTCGGGTATCCTTTTATCTGCATATAGAAAGTTATTCTTTTCGCACCACATAGCATATGTAGTCTTAGACCCTTTACGAATCTTATTCCTACTATTACTAAATACAAACCTAATGTCAAGCTCAGGGTTCTGCTCTCTAACTTTAAGATGCTTCTTTCTATCGTCTGAAACAAAGCGTCCTTTAGATTCAATTATGATACCATTTGGTAGTATGAAGTCAGGGGTGTAGGTCTTACTTTCGATTAACTGCCACTTTATCTTGACAGTCTCGTAACCAAAATCTACACCCCTCTTCTTGAGGTCTTCTGATATGACATCCTCAAGCCCAGAACGATAACCATTCTTTATAGCTTGTTGTCGGATCTTACTCTTGGTGGTTGCCATATCTCTGCCTCTTCTCTTCTAAGCCATAACAGCCTAGCATTTTCTGTTACTCGATCTTCATCACCATCATAGGCTTTGATTACACGATCCCATAGTTCTTCTTCTGTCTCTGCTCCGTCTAGTATCTTACTAGCTTTCACTTCACCAACTTTCCACAGACCTACAATATTATCAGCTCTATCTCCTGTTAGTATTTGTTTATAGAAGAACTTAATTCCCCCGAAGGGTTCTACTTTTAAATAGTCACCCCTAACGATATTGAAATGCCAACATGGTATCTGTAACATATCTTTATCTATAGAGGCTACACAAGCCTTGTAGTCTAGTTTGGCGGCTTCCATTGCGATAAGATCATCGGCTTCTTCTCCTTTGCTTATAATGGCTTTATACTTGCTTTCCATGTGATCTCTGGCAGTCTGCAAGTGTCTGGGTTTCTGAACGCTTTTTCTATTTCCTTTGTACACATGAGACTTAGCTATGTCATGTCTGAAGTTACCTTTACCTGTAAGGTATACAACATAGTCAAGTCCAATCTCAGGGAATAGTACAGTCTTATCTAAAATGAACTCGATGAGATCATCAACTTTAGCTTTAGTATCTGACAATCCCATCTGTTCAGTAGAGAAGGCCGCACGATAAGCAATTATATCGCCATCAATTAGTACCTTCCCCATGTCCATTTAAGTGTCTCCCCAGATCATTTCACCATCTTCACATTCAAAGCCTACAGACTTTACGTAGGTGAAACCAAAGGCGTGTGCGGCTTCAGCAAATATCTGGGCGAGTTCATGGGCTTCTGTAATATCGTCCCTGTTTAAATCAACACTCCCACTGTAACCATCTTCTTCCTTTTCCATGTAGGCATTAACACTTATTCTCATACTCTATTCCTTATACAATAAACAGCTCGTCATCTTCTGACACAGCATTGTTAGCTTCATATGGTACGTGATCTGTTACACCTACGTTAAGTAGACGTACACCTGCACCATTAGCATACACTTCAAACTGTACTTTAGCTTTAGTGCCATTACCTAGTGGTCCATCTTCTGAGAAGTTCCATAGTCTCTTATTCTCACGCCCTTCAGTTAAGTTAACTATTGTAGGTGCGCCACCATAATCAATCGTGATAGGTTCACCATTACGATCAGTAAAGTTCTTTACATCAGAAACCTTACGTTTGACCTTCATGTATTTACCTATACCAAGGTCTGCATTACCTTGTCTTATCCTGTCACTATTCATAGGATGTAGGTCTAGACCCTCTTTCTCTAGGTGTCCTATTTGTGCTTCTTCAGTGAAGTAAGCATTAGTAATAAACTGTCCACCACTCTGATGTACTGCTTGTGCGGCACGAGGTCCATCTGGACTTCCCATATCCGCATTTTCTGGAAATACCTTAGCGTATTCTAGTATCATATCCATTGTGTATTTAGCCATGTCGAGTTCCTTTCGGCTGTTGGTACTTATATATAACGTCTAAATTCGTCAAATGTCAACCTGACGAAAAAAATAAAGTTAGTGTATGTCTGCGTAGCTCTTACCAAACTGTGCATCTACACCTAGTGGTACGTTTAGTTCTAGCTTTTGATTAAGGTTTTCAATAGCTTGTTCCATTGTGACCTTAGTTTGTTCTTCTTTTCCTTCTTGTACGAGTGCGATGATTTCGTCGTGGAATTGTCCGATGGTTTTAATTCCTCGTTCACGACATAAAGATACCCAACTGTCAAAACAAAATACTCCTGTTCCTTGATTTAATGTAGAGAAGCGATCCTTGTCACTCCTTAGACTGTACCAAAATTCTGATACAGGGTTGTATAGCCATGTAGAGCCAAATAAGTCCCTTGTACGGGCTTTACTAGCTACTTCATAAACTGACCAATTACGTGACCAGAAGGCTTCTAGTAGCTTCTTTGCGTCCTTAGTGTGCATCCCAGTGTTACGAGATAGAGTAGAAGCACCGACACCATAAGTAGCACTATAGTTAACTACTTTATAATTTTTACGCAGGGGTGTTAAGGATCTTTCTCCGCTGTTGTGTTTGTCTATGTCATCTTGTGTAATAACTCCTGCGTGTTTAGCTAAGTCTAAGTGTGGATCAAACCCATCTTTAGACATCTCTTCTACATACTCAGGGTCTAATGGTTTCATGTAGTGACGTTTAGTTGTATCCTCTAGTGAAGTCATGTCAGCACCACATAATGTATAACCTTCTGGACAAGTCAAACAACCTCTTATCTCTTTACCATACGGTTTATCTACAGCAGGTAAATTAACGAGAGGCTTTGCATGTTTAAACCTAAGAGTGTTAGTTAGACCTGCTATATTAGCTTGTACATAACCATTCACTTGTGAGTTAACCATACTCTTAATAACACCTATACGATGCGACAAAACAGATAGACCTTCGAGTAGACTAATAGCAGGTTCTATGTCTGATAGTTTCTTTACTGATCCACATAGGTCTGCATCCTTACGTACCTGCTCTAATTTCCTTGTATCCCCTGTTGTCTTATCAGTCAGATACTTAAATGTACGTGGTTTCCAACCTAAAGAGAACAACCAATCCTTAACTTGATCTGTACTATTAGGGTTAGCTCTTTCTTCTCCTGTCTTAACTGTTAGAGACTGTGTAGTCTGCGGTTGTTTCTGTTCCTTACATAATGCAACCCACTTCTCTCCGTTAGATGATAGAGATCCGTCCTTCTTGTGCATAACCTTTGGTCTATTACGCACTGATGTAATAATTTTACGTGGCATAGCATCAGCAAGCATTTCTGTCTTCTCAGCCTTTAGGTTCTCCCAGTCAGATAAATGACCTTCTGCTTTCTCTACGTCCAATTTCCACTGAAGGGTCTCTTGTTCTCTAGCGCACTCCATCTTGAATGTCATGTAGTCAATAAGTCTATCCTTATTTCCACTGTCGGGGTACAGCTTGTTTAACTTTAGTTGTAGGTCACGCCATAGTCTTGTGTTAATCTTAACGTCTTCCTCACACCTATACTTATATTCTTCTGGACGTAAATTTTCCCAGTCATCAATCTTAGGTTTAGGTACACCATACATCTCACCATACTGTGCTAGTCCATGCTTCTGTAGGTGGTGGTTTATGTACCAAGCTATAGGCAATGTATCTATGATCCTAGCATCTATCTTTATATCTAGAATTCTTTCTACTACAGGGATATCATATCTTACTATGTTGTGACCTATGAGTGTATCTGCATTGAGAAAGAACTCACGCATCAATTCATAGTTGTGAGTAGAATGTAGATAACCATCATCATCCATCCATGACACAACGTGTATTTTTGTAGGGTTAAACCCATCTGTTTCTATATCAAATACATTCATCTGTGATACCCCGTTTCAAATACTGTAGTAATTATTCTCTTTTCAATCATATAGCCAGTGTATTCAACGTGTTCTTGACTATAATAATCCATTAGCTCTCCGCACTCTTCTAAAGTGTCACAGCTTGCATCAAGATCTTCCCACATATATAGCCCGTCTGATAGATAGGACTGAGCTACGAGTTGGTAAATCTCTCTTTTGTTTTCGTCTGTTGGTTTACTCATAATATCTCCCTTAACATAAATGTATCTAAGTTAAATGCTAACTTACCTGCTTGTCCTTCTTCTGAACAAGGTCTGTTCTTCTCAACCTTTAGGTAAGTCGTGTTACGTTCTTCTATACTCTCAGCTTCTTTGTCTCTGTGTAAATCTATGATAACAGATGCACGTTGACCAATCATCTTACAATACTTTGGATCTCCGTTTTCATTGGTGTGGGCAATAGTTACAATGCCTACGTTAAGCTCTGCGGCTAACTTAGATAGTCTTATAGACAGGTCAGCTAACATAGCTTCTTTGCTTTCTTCTGATGTACCTACAACCACGTCTTGTATAGGCTCAAAGAATACAAACTTACAATCACATGCCTGACTAAAGAATCTTATCTGATCTATTAGTTCATCAGTACCTTGACCATCACCTAAGTAAAACTGGTAGAAGTTTTCATCTTTAGTTAAGTTACCTATAGCTTCACGTACAAGGCTGTCTGCATCTTTCTCATCAATCAAGTCACGTCTTGTTAGGTTGTCTCCTACCTCATACGACACAAGACCTAGTAGAGACCTTAGTTTAGTTTCTTCTAGATGCCATGCGGCAATAGGTATACCTTGTTGCAACATACTATATTCCATATACCTCATAAGCTCAGTCTTACCTATACCTGTAGGTGCTTTAAATACTGTGAAGTGTCCTTGCATCAAACCTAGTATCTTTTCGTCTAATGCTTCTATGCCTGTCTTATAGTAGACATGCTCAGGTGTATCCTCATACAACTTAAGAAACTGGTCAGAAGTATTTAGTATGTTCTCAGGTGTGTGCTTAACTGGATTCCACCATAAGCTCTTAAAGTCTGCACTTCTACCTGCTTTTAGAAAGTCATTAGCATCCTTAAAGTCACCATGCTGTACGCGATATATTTTGTTAGGGAACAACCTAGCCATACGATCAGCTAAAGCATTACCTGCCTCATCATTATCTACAGACAACACAATCTTCTCAAAACTACCTAACCAGTCCTTACAGTTCTCCCATAGCTTCTTAGAGGGTGTAGCTGATGGTAGTGATACAACAGGGTTAGTATACTGCTTACCAAGCATCTGTGCCGCTGACAGAGCATCTAACTCACCTTCTGTTATTGTTACTATCCTACTACAACCAGCAGGAAACAAATTCATACCGAATAGCTCATCACCTTTAAAGCCACCCTTAGCATAGAAAGCCTTCTCTTCTAACTTACGAACCTTAATTCCCCCAGACGGGTATACGTACTCTTGTCTGTCTTCATATGTTAGTACATTAAAGTCTTGCATTGTACCCTGCAAAATCCCTCGTAGGGGTAGGTGACGACCATCAGAGATGTTTTCTATTCTCTTAGGTGTAAACTCTGTTACATTCATACTATCTCTATTTTTCTTTGGGTAGCTATCATTAGCCCACTCATATGTTTCATTTATTGATGGGTAGTGAGTACCACAAGAAAAACATTTACCAACCTTCTTCTCAGTGTGGTAAGAGAAAGCATCACTAGAACCACAAGCCACAAAAGGGCAACGTTGTTTTGTTAAATCTGGCATACTTACGTTTCTTTCTATTAGTAGTTTGTACTGGTAAGAGTAAAACTTATGTTTATACTTACGTTGTTCATTTATCTATAACGTCTAAATTCGTCAAATGTCAACATCACAAATTGTTACAATCTTGTTTTTTATTCTATTGAGTGCTTGTTCTATAGCTTGCTTAGATACCCCTAACACATTAGAAGTGTGAGTTAAGTTGTTGTTATTGTTGTGCAAACATACAAACACTTCCCACTCTCTTTTACTTAAATGTTTCTTTAGTGCCTCGATAGAATTCTTTAATTCATACGAACCAAATAAATCTTCGGCAGGTATTTGCTCATCTTCTGCATCTACATATTCTGTGTTGTCATCTTTTACAGCTTTACGACCTGCTCTACTTTTAGGATAAGATAAGTTAGAAGATCTTACGTTTAAGTAGTTAGACATTTCATCCCTAGCCCTATAGTACATCTTGTGGGGTTCTGTGATACCTTCAGCTCTCATGTTTAAGCATAAGACTACGCCCTCAGATACTATATCATCGTAGTCCTGATGGTTATAGTATTTACTTGCTAACCTTCTACACATATCTAATATTTCTTGGTTGTTCATAAGAATAGACCTGTCATATATAACATTGCCTTAACTAATACGAAAGCAAATCCTATGAATGAGAACAACACCATAGTAAAAAATAAAATACTTACATACTTAGCTGTTCTTAATTCTTCTTGTTTCATCTTATCTGTTCTGTAGTATGGTTTATAGTCTTTAATCATTGTCTTGTAACTCCATTTCTATTGTTCTAGTTATTAATCCACAAGATAGACACTTCTTGCGTCTTCTTATACTTGGGTATCCTAACTTAAAGTATTCTTCTGTATGTGTTACTTTAAGTTTATTCTTGAAGCCCTCTTTCAAACAGTCAGGGCAGTAAAATATTGGTCTTAAACTCATCTATGGCTTCTTTCTATGTCTTCTACTATAATATCTCTCTTAAGCTCTATAGCTTCCTTTACGGGTTCTTTAGCGTATATAATATCATTAAGTCTTTTCATTAGGTCACTTGTAAGTATGAAGTCACCATGTAGTTTTATCTTTCCCATTAGAACATTACCTCTCCATCTATTATTAGTGTGTTATGCCAAGCTATAGTCTCGGCTCTTAGTGCATAGAAGCCTGTTTGTTCAGCTACACTCTCAAGTTCTTCTATATCACTCTTGAGTATGCCTAGCTCCATAAGCTCCATTTCCATCGTAGGGGGTAGAGGCATTACTTCTTTTCCTCAATCCACGTACTCATACAACCACCCCTAACTTTAAATACATTTGGTATTTCTCCATAGTAATGATCTTCTGATATCTTCTTATACAAATCATTAAGAGAGCCAATAAAGTCACCTAAGAAGTCTAGGGACTCAAGAGAGCTTCCACACGTATGGAACTCAAAAGTGTGATCTTCTGTTTCCCAATTCATTTTACATCGTTTAATCATTGTTATACCTCAGTTCCTAGTCCAAATATACGTCTGCCACCTGCTACAAAACCTATCACACGATCCACATTAAAGCACTTGTAGCCTTGCTTAGTCTTCAATGTAATGTAACCTGCCTTACGTAGTGCTTCAGAGGCTATACGACCCCTCTCATTGCCTTTGAGACCCTTAATAACATTCATACGACCAGTGTATGTACGTTCCTCATTGTCTTTAGTTAAGAACTTAACTGTGATAAACTTGTTTTGGTTCTCTGATAATACGTTAGTAACCATGTTAGTTGGTAAAGTCATTTTATATACTCCCTGTTGAATGTGTATTCTCTATTGTATACACTGATTCGTTGCCTTGGTCAACAACATAATTCCATTCTGCTTCCATATCTATAGCATAAGGTGGCCTCATACCTAAAGCAGTTACATTAAATGCAACAAAAATAGAAATACCTAATACGCCCTTTTCTATCGCATAGGTGTTATTGAAGTATCTAGCTCTTTCTTCAGCTTCTTCTAAGGTATACCTATGACCTGTATC
>Ga0209092_10001477_pt1 | contig 22816 bp, 9 predicted proteins | sample FraStrMetagenome_FD_187446 | JGI IMG/M metagenome (GOLD analysis project Ga0209092, IMG submission 187446) | Marine eukaryotic phytoplankton communities from Arctic Ocean - Fram Strait ARC3M Metagenome (SPAdes) (version 2) | ecosystem: Environmental > Aquatic > Marine > Oceanic | place: Fram... | reverse complement strand
ATATATGCGCACTATAAGGTCTACTAAATACAGACAAATAATGACAGCCTTCCACGAGGAACTATATATGTACGTGATTAAGTACATAATTCACAATGTACGTGATTAAGTACATAATTCACAAGGATTGATTTAATCAAAGAAAAGAGATGCGGGCGCATCAAAGGGCGAACAGTGGTTGATGGTCGCGGACAAAGAGGAAGTTACAGCAAACTAGAAACCTCATCGTCGGCACTTACATTAGAAGCGTTTGTTGCTACACTTGCGGCGAATGCTCTATAGAACCGAGATATTGCGGTAGTAACAGACATAGCTGGCGCCTCCTTGAAGGCGGACCAATCAGATCATGTGGTGATCAAGATGAGAGGTCCAGCGGTAACGGCAATATTGCAAGTGAACGCAAAAAAATATGAAAAGTATGTGGTGTTAGAGAGAAACGAAAAAGTTATATACCTTGAATTACTCAAAGAAATGTACGGCACCTTAACGGCACCGTTGTTGTGGTACAAGCTATTCTCACGTACCTTGTTGGATTTGGGATTTTCTATTAACTGCTACGATCCGTGTGTTGCTAACAAAGTTGTTAACAGCACACAGTTTACCATTTGTTGGTACGTGGATGACTTAAAGTTATCCCACGTTCAACCAGAGGAAGTGTCTAAAATGTTAGACACGTTGAACAAATGATTTGATAAAATGTCAATCACACGTGGAACAAAGCATACTTACCTCGGTATGAATTTTGAGGTTATCAATGGCAAAGTCGTTATGGATATGGAATCGTATTTAGATGAATGTATATCGTCGTTTGAAGAGAGCGTAGCTTCCAGTGCAGCAACTCCAGCCAATAAAGCTTTGATGGTAATCAATAACAACTCAACAAAATTAAATGATGACAAGCGCGAGTTGTTTCATCATATAGTGCAGAAAATGTTACATATACTATGTAAAAGAACAAGACTTGTTGACTTACAGGTGGCCATTGGATTTTTATGTACTCGTGTGAGGAGTCCTTCTCTCCAAGACTGGTTAAAACTGCGGCGTGTATTGCAGTATGTTCATGGGACCAAAGATCTCAAACGAGTAGTATCAATTGACAATTTCGGTAGGATCGATATCTTCGTAGTAGATGCCTCTCATGGAGCGCATACAGACTATCCTGGCCAAACTGGTGGCTGTATGAAAATGGGTTCTGGAATTCTACATGGGCGATCTTCTAAGCAAAACTTGAACTCAAAGAGCTCAACAGAATCTGAGTTAATTGGGGTAAGTGATTACCCACCTTATTCAATATGGATGTTGAATTTTTACAAAGAACAAGGTTATGAGATTGGGAAAGTAGTGCTTCAACAAGATAATGAAAGCACCATAAAAATACTTTCCTGCAATATAAATTGAGCAGCATTAAAAATTATTCACGCAGTTTTAGGGTTCAGCTAAATTAGTGTAACTCTAACTCTAAACGTTTCTCTTCTCTTTCTTTACCGGGCCCACAAGATCGGCATATTAAGGATTTCGGATGCGATATGAGATTTATCGCCGCCGTTTTTCTACGAAAGCAATATGGGGTTTTATGTAGAAAACCTTCAAATTAAAAACGGCAGTTTTTACTCATTTACTACTACTAGTACTACTAAGACAAACGTATGGCTGGATGAATTTACATCGATATTGATTACACGTGAAACAAATCTGACTTACAAATCCTAAAAAAACTATGATGCAGCAGGAGCTTACTAGTTAATTGGACAGGAACATACACTTCAAGTATGTGGGATGTGATTTTTTGTGACAAAAAAGGATTCGAGTTGCTAGTCTTTATTATTAACATCACACAAGAGACAACTGATGCATCAATATTAGAGCAGCAAACCATTGTATTCGTTAGAGATGCATTAAAATTGAGTTAAAAAAAACTGCTTCATCAAAAAACTGAAGATTGCGTTTAACTAAAATGATTTCAGAGCATGGGGATGTGCTTCTACAACAAAAACGAAAATATCTTTCGATCATCTTTCTTCTTGTTTCACTTTTGATATATTCGAGCATTATCATTGCACAACAGTCACGTTTATTGCAAGTGGAAACACATAGCAGTATTGAAGACGATTTTCCCGGTCTATTAAGGCTGAAGAACTTTCTTCACCGTGTCCATAAGACACATCCTTCTGTACTCAAAAAGAGTGTAGACTTGGAAATAGAAAGCAAAGATAAAAGCAGGATAAAAGAGGAACAGCTAAAACCTATTCCTAATTTAGTTTTGCCGGAAGAACCTCTTACAACTGAAAATAGAATAGAAAAGGAGACATTAGAGATCCGTCCAGAATCAGATGTTCTCGAAGAGGAAACTTTCAACGACGATAACAGCAATTCAAAAATAAAGCATCAGCCTGTGGAATTACAAAACAAATTTGATGACATCAATAACGCAGAAAAAGTTTTGAATGAATCTTTGGAAAGTGAAGCTAATGTATATAATATCTTTACTTCTCAAGAGGATAATAACCACACCAATAACGTGGCAACATTAACAACTGACTCCTCTTTTGCAATGGAAAAGAATAAAGAAGAATTATCAATCGACGAAGAATTATCAATCGACGAAGAATTATCAATCGACGAAGAATTATCAATCGATGAAGAATTATCAATCGACGAAGAAGTATCAATTGAAGAAAAAGTATCAATTGAAGAAAAAGTATCAATTGAAGAAAATGTTGTCACAAACACAAACAGTTCTGGGATGGATAGCGAATTACTAGCTCAAGATAATTTGGATCAAGTAGATTTAGCATTCGATGATTTTGATTCTGGCAATGACGCAACCAACGTAAATAATACCGAAAAGGATGGGAAGAAGATAGAAAGCAAGGACCAACATCAGTTGGACAGAGGTAAAAACGTCATTGTTACCAGTGACGAAGAGGAGGACGATGCAATAGAATCATATCAGGAAGAAGTGAATGATGAGGATGATAAGTTAGAAAATTTTGATTTCAATGGTGTTTCAAACAAATATGGTATAGAAAATTTACACGGAAGTGCTGGAGACGATAGTCACGTTGAAACAGAATTGCAAAGTGAAGAAGTCAAAGACAACACGAAGAATGACCTTCCTGATATTAGTATGGACAAAAAACATTTTATTGAAAGTGAGCACGGAGATAACGACATGGAATATGACCACTTTACTGCTTCTAATGAAATTCAGGCTGACGTGGATAATAAAATTTCGGTATCTAGTAATCACGAAGATTTTGTCGCCCCCCCTGCTGCAGATCCTATAGTATCTAACAAAGATGTACCAAACTCTATGGCTACAAACAATAGTGACCCAAATAAAGAATTTGTTTCTGGTTTAGATGACATTGCAAAATTTCTAGAAGAAGTTGACCCTCCAGATGAACTAGATGTAGGTGCAGACGGGACATCTATACAGGAAGTATTGCTCAAACAAGGTGGTCAAATTATCGCTAAGAATGCCCGAATAGGTCTGAATGCAGTAAAGAGAAACGTGAACAAGATCATTAAGAAGGGAAAGCAGGAGTCAGATTTTCGTTTCAATGACGATTTGGCTGACGTTCAAATGTCCGAGGGAAGTAATCAACCATCTGATACCGACGAAGATAATATGGTTTCTAATGATCAACCTCAGCTTCAACTTCAACAATTTACATCATTTTTAGATCGAACGAAGGCTATTCGTACAGCTAGAGCTATTTGGAGGGCTCTTCGTAAGGTCCTTGTAAAAGTGAAAGATTTTGTTGATGAAATAATCGATGATGAAGATGAAGATGTAGACGATATAGACTATTTTGAAGGAGACGATGACATGAATGATTTTTTTATCGGAAGGGGTCTGGAAGGAATCAAAAGGAATGATGCCAGTACAATTATGGGCTTAAGGCAAAATATGTCGACTGGAAATATTGATAAACCAAAATATAATGCAGCTATGAATGGAAAAGGTGATAATTTGAATGCTCAAGTAAGTAAGCCTGAAGATAAAGTGAATTCCTACTTGGAAAAGATGGAAGCGCTTCGAAGAAAAGAGAAATCCAGTGGGTATAACTTTGGAATGATGAATGGTTTGGACAATCTCAATCTCGAAAAAATAGAACGTTCTCATCAAAATGTCCAAAACGTTGAGAGAAATTCCAATCCTCATTACGAAAAAGAGTCCAGAAATAATAATATGAATGGCGCCTTTGGACAAGAAAGCAACATTAAATCAATTTCTAATGAGCAAAATTTTAAAGAAATTGTCGTTGATCAGAATGAAGAATCTCTTTCTCAATTATCAGACCCTCAGGTATCTCCAACATCCCAGCTAACAGAGATAGAGACTGACAATGATTCCAGACAGGAACTCAATGAGTATAACTTGACGGTTAATAATTCTATGCCATTGCCTTATTCTCTTATAGAAGGTGAATCTAATCATGGTCATAATAAAGCCTCTGAACCGGAGGTTAATCTGGAGTCCGAACACCTAGATAGTCATGGTAGCATACTTGAGCTTAATCAAGATCTAGTATCTTCAATAGAACTGCAGCCTGATTCCATGATTCAATCAGGAGCCGAATCCGACCAAGATCATAATGACGACGCGAATCTTACCAATACTGGATCTGAGATTGAAATGAAATCCCTCTCAGATCCACAGGTTGATCTGGAAAAAGATGAAAATGTAGAGCATAAGTCTTTGACTATAGGTGATACTGAGTTAACGTCCGAAATTGGAAATAAAGTTGAAATAGAATCAAAGTCCACGACTGAAGTAGAGCCAAAGGTCGGGCCTAATTCTGACCCAGAGCCTGATCCAGAGCTTGATGCAGAGCCTGATCCAAAGCTTGATGTAGAGCCTGATCCAAAGCTTGATGTAGAGCTTGATCCAAAGCTTGATGCAGAGCCTGAGTCAAAGTCTGAAGCGGAGCCTGATCCAGAGCTTGATTCAGGGCGTGATCTAGAGCTTGATGCAGAGCCCGAGTCTAAGTCTGAAACGGAGCCTAATCAAGAGCTGGATTCAGGGCCTGATGTAGAGCCTAAAGTAGTGCCCGAGCCTGAGTCTGAGTCGAAAGCAGAGCCACATCCGGAGCTATATGCGGAGCTTGAAGCAGAGCTTGATTCAGAGCTTGATCCAGTGCCCGAGCCTGAAGCGGAGCCTGATCCAGAGTCTGAGCTAGAGCCAGAGCCGGAGCTAGAGCCAAATCCAGATCCAAATCCAAATCCAAAACCTGGCCTTAAGCTTGAATCAGAGCCGGACTCTGAGTCGGGTCCAGAACCTAATTCTGAGTTGAGTTTGAAGTATAAAAATTCCACTGGAGCTGAGTCGCAATCAGAATCTAATTTAGTTGAAGAACACCGACTCACAATACAGGCAGATTTAGATACAAATCAAAATCAACACAAGGAATCCTCATCTGATTTAGATAAAATAGAGAAACACACATTCAATCCTGATTCTCAATTAGAATTTGACAGGAGGTCAAAATCTGCAATTGGCATTAAACGTGAGCTTCGGTCTAATGAAATACTTGAAAATGAAGGTGAAATTTTCAAAATTGATTCTCCAGAGATTGTTCATGATACAGAATTGAAATCGATTCTCTCATCAATAAAGGAAGGGGATGAAATTTACCAGGGCGACATGATTACAAATCATGACATCTCTGAATCCAAAATAACTGGAAATAAAGAGCCTGAAATAGAGGCTCATAATGAAATAAAGGAGAAACGAGAGATAGAGTTTGAAGGCAGTCAAGGAATTGACACATACTCTGATGATTCCTTGGACATAAAAGGCTCTGGTGATATCGATTTGGCCACCACTATTATAGCAGATGAACGCGAGGTAGAAGCAGAAGTACAATTTGAAAAAGCAACGGCATTATATGATGATCTCAGTACTTTAGAAAAAAAAATTGAGGACAATGTTGCCAAAGATTTACATCAGAACCATGATCTGGATTATGAAGACGAGTCAAACAGATTTGTTAAAATAGATCCACTTAAATCAGGTGATTCTCATGAAGTAGAAGAAACTAGGGAATCTGCAAAAAGTGACGATGCTCAAGACAAAATAGAGATTTTAGGCATCAATGATCCAGTTTTTGATAGATCAACTCAAGTTTCTCCCATTCAAGAAGAATCCACTCCAACAAAACCAAACAATGAAGTAAATTCTGATAATGAAAAAGAGCAACCAATATTGATAGATGACTCAGAAACAGAAGCATCCATCAATGTAAAAAATAGGAAGGAAGCTGAGACTGCTTATGATGATGCTATTCTAAGTTATATTGAGGATGTTTCAATAAAGAGCAAAAGTGAGATACCCCCTGTAGAACTCGTCCAGGACGTTATTCAAGTATTATCCGATGAAGTCGATTTTTTTGATTTTGATGATTTGGATGATCGCAGTGTTGACACTGTTGAAGTTCCTGATGATGAAATAGAGTCTTCAAATCATCCTACAAAAAGCTTAGATCTCACAGGAGATTATGAATATAGTCAAGTTGAAACTGCAACATCTATGGATGAAATCAAAGATTTCTTCTCAGTCGATCTAGCTGAAAGTGTTAACACTGTCGATATACCAAGTACTTCTGTAGAGAACAGCAATTCAGATACCACTCAAACCGAAGAGAAACATACCGAAGAACCTGTAAAAATTACAGATGTTGATGAGTCATCAACCCTGGTCGCAGACTCTCGAACTGAGCTTGAAGCGGAAAAGGATGTACTTCAAAAGCCAAATGCAAATACAAAATTAAATAAGAGTGAAATGGAGGAGATGCTACAGATGATGAAAAAAATCAAAGAGAAAAATCAAGGCCACTCATCAGATGTAAGTCGTGGAATTGAAAGCCTACATGAGAATCAAGAATCCAATGGAAGTGAAATTAATGGAAGTGAGGAAAAGCCAACTCAGTATTATCCAAATAGAAAATTCTCGCTTGAAAATTTTAATGATCTGAAAGCAAATGCCAAATTTGTGTCAGGTTTAGATGATATAGAAAAGTTTATGGAAGAGGTTGACCCTGATGAATTAGATGTGGGTGCTGTAGGAACATCTTTACAAGATGTTTTAGTCGGCAAAGGGGGACAAATACTAGTGAAACGGGTCCGCATGGGTGCAGATGCCGTTAAGAAAGGATTTACTAAAGTAACGGAAAAGATAAAAGAACGCCGAAATAAGAAAGAAAAGAGTGAAGAATTTATTGAAGATAGAAAGATTAGTGTAAACAAACCTAATCTGGTAAAAGCTGCTCAATCGGTCTGGAATTTCATTGTAGAACAAATTGACGATGACGAAGATAATGATGATGAATTTATTTTTGCAGACAACACTGAGATGGGCGACTTTTTTAGAGGTAAAGGGCTTTCAAATGGATTAGATGGATACGAAACCGAGGAAACGCCAGATATAGATGGAATTAAAAATTTATTGAAGAACAAAATGACAACGGCAAGATAGGAGAAAATTCATAACGCTATAAAAAATTATATTGAAAGCTACAAGGTTATATTTGAAACAAAAGATTAAATTACTGGTTAGTCTATTTGATAAATCAACCTCTATTTATGATAATTATATTATCAATGATGAGTCAAATTAGTAGCAATTTGAACATCTTTTGGATGTGTAATGCACATGGTTCAATTTCATAGACAAAATATGAGGACAAGTATTTCATTTGCGAATCCAAAATTCACTTCAAACTTTTTGATAGATTTTTTTTATTCTATCACTTTTCATCTGGATCATCAAATATCAATCAAATGCAAAAGAAAATGTTCACAAGATGGTATCCAAGAAGATGAAAAATATGTTTTTTTTACAGGAAAATGTAAAATCTGTGCTTTGTGAAAAACGTTTAAAAATTCACTTCAAATAGGAGACCGCAGGATTTCTACGGCTCAGATTTCTTTTCAAATGGAATTCATCATATCTGCTGCTGTTTACGTTTGAGGTTGATATATGTAGGTCTGATATGTTTGTTTGTTTGAATGGGAAGTACCGTATGTAAAAAGTTGACTGATTCTCGCAATTACATTTGATTGAATTTGAGTGTAGAACGTTCTTGGTTATAGGGTTTAATTGTGCATATTTCAGAATACTTTTCCCAAGATGAAAATATGAGCATCTCTAAGGAACAGAAAGTCAACCTAATAACATAACATCGTTGCAAATGTACCTCGACCCACAACCTTGTACGATGACAACATTATTTTTTAAAGAAAAGAATGAAGAAGCAAATGAAGATGTAAGAGAGGCGTATATACAAAGCATACAAAATTGGAAATTATCCATGCCTTTGCTGATTTTATTTGGATTGAATGGTGCCTCGATAGCATTCCCTGTAGTAGCCATTATGTCAATCATCAATGATAGAGTCGAGATTCCTGTCAAATATTTATCAGCGTATGGTGCTATAACGTTTTTGCCATGGTCCCTGAAACCATTATATGCTGTTCTAGCATCTGCAACACAAAAATATAAAGTATTGAGAATAGAACGGCATTATTTGCTCTTCTTACTTTTGTTTGGATCAGGAATATCCATTGGGGCTACAGCTTACATTCAAAAGGGAGATATTATTACTTGCTTTGTTCTTGGATTCATTCGTGCTATATTATCAGCGTTTCCAGAATTTTTAGTAGGGCTGGCTCTCGTGGATGAAGCGAGATTTGCTAGCTTCTTATGTGCCATGGACATAAATAAAAACGATTCCAACGTTAAAAATGGTAAGTTTCCTAATTTGCTTATTTCTTCAAGCATATTCCATATTTGATCTCATTTTTTTCGATCATTTATTACAACCACTTCAATTCTCAGATCAGGATGATGAATATATAAATAATATTGAAATGACTCAACACGATTACACCAAGGATATGCCAAATAATAATATCGAATGCATTGAACACACAGAAACCAAAGAGATCAATAAGAAAGAAATATTCAATAAGATTTCTGGAATGTTTCAAGCTCAAGCTGCTACGGCAAGAAACATTGGATCACTTGTTTCAGCAATTATTTTATTCCTCATCTTTTTTCTGCGCCTGGAGAAACATGCAAAGGATAATAGTACAACAAGAGATGAAAAGTTGACAACACGCGAGGTTACAATAATAATTATGATCGCAGCATCACTTCCAATTATTGGTGCCTTCCTTGCAATTTGGGGCAAGGTTGGCTCTGAATATATGTTGATTCAAAAATGGAATAATAAAGGATATGGTACGGTGAATGTTTCAGATGAAGAAGACTTGGAGTCCACATGGACAAGTAATAAAATTGATACGATCAGTACATCCGAAAGTAACATCCAAAGACCATCATTATCAGGAAATGGTCAGACAGAATCAAAAACTCTGTCCTACATAGATATTGGTGTTGTAATATCTTTACAACTACTCATAATCTTATTTGGGTTTAAGCAGATCATTCTTCAGCAAAATCGCACAATATGGGATGTGTCCGTATCTCTACTTTCAATTTCATTAGCATCATTGATTGGTTTCGCCATCTATAACGCCTACAGAAAAACCAACGCCTCCAAAGAATTCATTCAAAGGGGTCCTGCATTCTTTTTGATTCTCAAACACGCCATGCCAAATATATCCTACCAATGGTCTTCATATACCTATTTCCTCTTTCAGTCGAGGCCGATTTATCTTCAAATATTAACATTGGCTGTTTATACAATGAATACATGTGGATCGAAAGTATATGAAGAATATATTGCACCAAGATTTAGTAACCTACCTAAAGTCTTTGTGGTGACCACTCTTCTTAGCACAGCTATTTCATTTTTGTATCTTATTCCAGCCCAATTTTGGAATACCCAGGATGTCACGGATCCTCAGATATATTCTTTCTTAATAGTATTGCTCATTGGAGTCATTTCAGGATTTTTTGGGGAGATTACTTTTCTACCTTCAGTAGTGTTGGCTACCAATTCTGTCCAAGTATTGGATTCAAATGATCTAGAGGAGGTAGAGGTGGAACGTAATGAAAATAACGTGGAATCTCACATTGATGGCCATGGTCAAAACGAGCAATATCGAAAGGAAAAGCATAATGATTCTCTTGCAATGGAATATGGAACGTATCTTGCCTGTATTGATTTTGGTGACCAACTTGGACAATGGTTAACAGTTCCTATTGTTTCGTTTCTATCTATCAATCGGAGCGATTGGTCACGTATGGGTGAATTGATATGTCTATGTGCTGTATTAAATATTGTACCTTTGCTATTTTTATGGACTCTCCCTGGAGGTAGGAAAGCCTTTTTAGTCTAAAATACTTATATAGCTATTCCTATTACTTTTTTATATTTTCTTTTTCAATTTAGTTCTATTCCATTGAATTAGTAGTAGCCTTCGCCTTCTATGTCTTTCTCAAACCAGCATACAAAATAATTTCTGAAATGGACGCTATCTTGGTTCTATATTAGCTTCTTTTTCAAAAGAAAGCTGAAGACTTCTTGATATCTAGCTATATTTCTTAATTCCAACATTTTGTTACTTGCTTTATTTATTCATCTTTTGACTCCTCATTTTCACCATCTTTGTCTTCTTTAGATGTTTCTTCTATTTTCTCGTCTTTTTCTTCCTCTACTTCTTCCTTAGTAGATTCTTCTATGTCATCAATTTCTGTTCCTATCTCATTTTCGACTTCTTCCATCTCTTCTTCTACTTCCTTTGTGGTTTCTTCAGCAACATCTTCAACTTCATCTGTTTCTATTTCAGTTTCGAATACTTTTCCCATCTCTTCTTCTACTTCCATTTTGGCTTTATCAGCAACGTCTTCAACTTCATCTGATTCATCTACAACGTCCTCATCATCAGTGACTGCAGCTACTCGTTCAAAAACTCGTAGTTGCTCAACCATACCGACCTTACCTCTGCTAACACGAATGTCTTCATCTACATATGTTGTATCAAATGATCCAAAGTTGAATAAATCTCCAAGTGGAACGTTCAATCCAAGAACATCAGCTCCTTCAGGTTCTAAATATTGACTGGTTCCTGCTACGGTCACTGTATTATAGCAAATTTATGAAATCACAATGTTGATACAGATATGAGTGCAAACGATTTTGTAGTAGAGTTCCAATATTATATTCAAAGGATACTTACAGACGACACTTTTTAACACCAGTTTTGTCCTTAGTACTGGTGAAACACTTTGGACTTTTGCTGAATGTATTAGTGCTACCTTAGATTTTGAAACTTCAAGTGGATTCAAATTCAAGCTAAAACTATCGAAGATGTCATCGACAGAAAAGGGTGAAAATTGAATAACGTTATCTACCCTATTCAAGATATCAGCATTAGAATCGCTGTCATTATCTTCAACTTGTCTAATTCGTTGTATCACTTCCACACTTTTTCTCACTTTATCCTGTAGAGGATCTAAAGTACTTCTAAGGAACTCTGGTGGTGTAGGTAGTGGTAAGCCGAAAGGTGCTTTCTTTTTCTCCATTTTCGGAAGACGTGCTGAAATACCTTCAGTAGGTGTTGCAATGGTGCACAATAATTTCCAATCACCTAACATAAGAGATTGTGAAGATTCCGTGGGGTTTTCACAAACAGCTTCTAACTCTGCGGTGAGCTTTTTAAACTGTTTCTTTGATTCTTTATCACTTATAAATACTCCTGTTCTCGACATTACATTTTGCTCTTTCGCAAAAGAGAGCAATTCATCCTTCGTAGAACCGACAATTTCGGATGGTAGACTGTATGATGCTGTCGAAGAACGGGAAACAAACTGAGTATTCACAAATCCGTTTAGGCAAACAGGTGTGCTTAGTAAGAGTGCACAGAGAAATAATTTCATTTTTCTTGTATGCAACACACGAACTGCTATCCCTATCTCAAAGATGCTGAACAGGTCTTATGCTATTATGTCACAAGCAGCAGTTTTTCAAAGCTTTTAGTGTGCTCAAAATATGTGTCGTTCATTTTGAAATTCTGAGTCATGGCTCTAGTCAACAGTCGTGAATATTCATATATTTCTGACTTCTCGATGCATGTTGCAAGTTTCACGTAGGATTTATATTGAACTATCCCAGCAGATACTCTACACATAAAAAACCCCTGTCCTTGAAGAAAATTGAGACGTCACCAGAAGGAACTCTCTAGAGCACTTAATCAAAAGCCCACACAAATAGAATGAGATATCGGAGGCGAAACCAATAAAAAAAGAAAAGCTTAAGAGAGCTCAAAATATTAATATATTTAACAATGGAAAGGTTAGAATATTGTATGAGTAATAAAAAGGATTCTGAACTACACAAACATGTAAAATAATTTCATTCTTGGTTTTGGGAGCATTCCTTCATGAATGATGACTGAAACTAAAGATCCTGATTCGAAATAGGAGTAGGGCTTGCTTTGAATAATGATGAGTTTCTAATTAATATTTGGTTTAGCATTCATCACCGCTTGGAGTAAGGTCAGCGCCATAACAGCATGTGCAACAATCACATACAACTTCTTCGCAATCACTGGTTAAGCTATTCATAAAATTATCACAAAACTCCACAGGCACCGTACCCGAGAAGTTGTTAAAATGAAGTGAAAGAGCATCTAGGCAAAAAAATAATAGAAAGTAAAGTGAACATGGGCCTAGAGTGAAACAAAATTTAGGGTTACCGTTTTAAAATTGTACTTACTCAGAACAGGGAGAGATGCAAGTGATTCAGGAACTTCACCTGTAAATTCGTTTCCTGATAGATCCAGGGTGACTGACATAAAAAGGTAACACGTTAAAAGAATGTGCCTCGAATAAATATATGAATGAGCGAAATTTATGCATACTCACTGGCACGGCCAAGCATGTCGATGGTGCTGGGTACTTGACCACTTAAGTCGTTGTTACTCAATTCCATCGTGACTAAAAGTGAAAAGAAATCATATCGATACTAAACAATTAGCAAAAAATAAAATGTACATTAAAATGATTGAAATGATGGAAAACTTACTGATGGAAGTCAAATTCCCAATTTCGTCAGGTAGAGAACCTGACAGACTGTTGTTCCAAGCACTTAATAGTTCTAATTTATTGGACAAGAATACGCGAAGGGCAATTTGAGGAATATTGAAAGAATACGCACATGTGGATAAAATAAAATGTGCAAGACTCACTGAGCGATTTCAATGTGCCAATCTCCGAGGGAATAGATCTATGGATCATGAAAAAAGAATCAGCGTTAATTATACGCATGGAATATTACAAATGAGTTCAGGTTCAATTACTCACCCAGTGAATTTGTTCAGGTAAATCCAAAGTTCCTCTAAAAAATTAATTGATTGTAAATTTGTGAAATTTCTCTAGTATTGTATCAAAAGAATACACATTAACCATTTATTCGTACCTAATCCTGTGTTGTATGGCATAGGGCCTACAAAATTATTGTCTCCAATACTGAGGTCCACTGTACTCAACATGGATGAAACATAGGAAAAAGAATAATAGTCAAATGAGTTCATGTTTTGGATAAGAGCACTTTGAAAGACATCTTTCAATTTACTCACACAAGTTGGGGAGTTGCGAATATTCAGTGGGAAATGTCCCAGTCAATTCATTCTTCCACATGCCTGTCTTTCCTGTTTGTGAAGGCAAGCTTCAAATTAATCTGGTTTCGATCGACTTTATTTGATTAGCGACTTTAATAGTAGACACTTACGAAGATCAGTCAACCCTCCCCATTCCTTAGGCACAGTACCAGTAAAGTTGTTGTCGTAAAAGTAAAGATTTTCTGTACAAACAAATCCTAGTTAGGAAAGCATTCGGCAAAAGCGGTAACAGCGACATAACGTCAAATAAACTCACTCAACACAGTAAGATTGCCAATATCTGGAGACAAAGGCCCAGTCAACTTGTTGTCACCAAAATTAAGAACCACTGCCATAAAAAAGCGAAGATACAAATGAGCATATTCTAAACTTTCGCTTTCATGCGAACGAATCAAAAACTTACATAGATTTTTATTATTCCCGATGAATCCTGGGAATCCTCCCGTGAAATTATTACTGTAAAGACGAGCAATAACTATGGCATTTTATGAAGTAAACAAATTGGTCAGAACCATCTATTCCCGTAATAAAATAATTCATACACACAAAGAACCAATACTCACTGAGATCATCAAGAAGCCCAATCTCCGAGGGGATTGGACCTTCGAAGTTATTGGTCCTTAAACTTAGATGCGTGAGTTTTTTCAGGTTTCCAATTGCAGTTGAAAGAGTCCCTTGGATGACATTCCCGTACACATAAAACTTTGTTAAGTGTTCTAAAGTGTACACTGATTCTGGAATAGTTCCACCGACATTATTTTGAAAGAGTTCAAGCAAAGTTAGATTTTGAAAGAAACCAATCTCTTCAGGAATAGTTCCCATTAAATTGTTGTTCACCAAGCCTAGCGCTGTAGGTACTCCAGTGTCTTCAGAACATGTAACACCATGCCAATCGCACTCATGAGTGACATTAGCATTTCCAGGTTCAGTCCCGTACCCACTCTTTTGAATCCAATTTTCTCCTTGAAGCGCGAAATACATCACCATTAATGCGTAACGGTTTAAAAGTGTTGGGTATGAACTAGACGCTTGGAGTTCGTCTTCATGAAGAATCCAATTTAGAGCCTTTCCTTGACTAGTTGATATATTTAGGAACAGATCATTATCAGACATTTCTGCAATGATGCTGGTAACATTTTGGATTCTCTCGAACGACTCAACAGTTGTGGGTGTACTAGTAATTGTCATCGAAGGGCTGAGAGTTGGGACTGGATTTAATTCAGCGTTTCCAAGATCTCCGTCTGTACTGGTAGTATTCGAGCCCTCGGCTAAGTTTGGACCTTCAGTGGCGTTTCCAGAGCCCCCAGATGCCGTAGCTGCAATAACAATAATTGCAATAAGAAACAAAATAAAACCAAGAATAACCCATTTCACGTTTTTTTTCGTAATTCTTCTGAAAATAGGCCTTAACCACCACACAATCACCGTACAGCATTGATCATCTCCTTCGCGGCGTGCCTCATAAATTAGCTGATCTTCATTGAGAGGCAATGCGACTGCAACTCTATCTGGTTCGTCCTCATTACTAGCAAAGGAATGGGGTTCTCTTCCGGAAGGCGACAAAACATCGCTAGTGGTCATTTCAATACATTCGTTTTCAATACCCAACCCAGTTGGTTCTGTTGCATCGTCTGCAGTATCATCAATCAACCCATTCGCAATGACCTCTCCCACGACGGGTACCGTCGTATCAATCTGGATTCGATCATGATCAGTTACAACTAATGTATCATTTGACATGGGTACAACTGGCGGTTCTTCATCTGGAGCGCGATTGCCCTTTTCTTCCGTCGTTAGAGTAGGTTTGACATCTAGATTATTTTCTCTTTCGGTGTTCTCTCCATGCTGGTCCCCAAGGTTGGAAGGAACTTCCTCTTTCTCTCCGTTATTCTTTGGTTCCTTATCTTTTTCGTTCTCCACCATCTTCACGATCTTAACTCTCAATGGTATACGAGTCCAGGATTTATGTTAATCCTTCATATGGGATATGCGTACCTACGTATGTATAAGGAGAAAGATACTGTATGCATATAATGAATACATAGTAATATCGATAATTTTAAAATTCTAAGCAGAAAAACTCTTCGTATAGACATGTACTAATAAATGTATCTTAGACTTTGCTTTATTAAGCATGACAAGAACGTGTAAATTTGAGTATATATGACTTAATAAGCAGAACTTGTACAATTAATTTTCTCATAAAATTACTCCTAAATGTATACATATAAAATGTTTGAAACTCGTTTCAATATTAGTGTTACTTAAGATTTTTGATTTTCGGAGAGGTCCTATTGAAATACCAAATTTAGTATTCAAGCTGTCGTGCTAAAAAGTTATTTAAATTAAGCATATGAACATTGCGAAGTTGCATCATCAATTTCTATTTTACGGAAGTTGTCATTACCTTGCAGAAAACGTAAATGAAGTAAGTATCCTTGGTTTCTTAATTTCAGTTACGTACATACGATGATTTTACTAAAACAAATAAGGCTTAATGACTTTCATGCGGCAGCAGATTTCTCATTCCCCCGTCCTTCATATTTTAATCTCCAGCAATAAATAAAATCTGCTAATGCCTGCCTTCCATAATAACTATTATTTCAAACTTACTGCAAATATTATAGGTTGACATCGTCAGATTAAGTTTCAAATGATAATTATGGATTGGCCAATTGCTATTGTAACAAGGCCCACGTACGTTGAAGATGACAAAACTTTTACATCAGACCCATTCGCCCATAATTGTACGGAAAAGGCCGACCTTATACAAAATTCCAATATGCCGGGAAAAATTCATTCAGAAAAAGTTCTTAATTTTGATTCCATCAGTGATTGTCCTTCCCTGAAATCTGAAATTACAGGAATCAGTGACGACATAAATGATTCAGATAGTATCGCGAACAGTATCGAATCTATCATGAGATTTAAAAAAGAAAACACGATAAAATCTTTAGCTGATCATCCACAAAGCGAAGAACTTTCATTAAATAATATGAAAAACTCAACTAAGTTTAATGCTATAGACGTATTAGATAACTCCGATAGCATCGTCGAAGATTTTTGCCCTGAAACTCTATCTCTAAGTAGTGAACACAGCGAAAATGTTATTTACGAATTCAAAAGTTCTGATGTAAATGAAAAATTGAATAGATCTATTAAAACATTACCTAACGCTCAGACAGTCAACAACTTCATCATTGACAGAATCGCGTCTTTCAATGTTCAAAACAGATATGAATATATCATTGGAGCGGAACTTATGCTTAAGGAAAACATAACGCTGTTATGCATTCAAGAACCTTTTGATTCCAAATACAAAACAAACCATTCTTGGACCTACAAAAAAAGAACCGAATTAAATAGCGCCAGAATCAAATGTATTGAACACAAACACCAAGTAATTTTGATCGATAATATCAAATGGGGTGGTAAAGAAATTTGCGAAGAACATTTCTGTTATCAAGATGGCAGAATCATCACGCTTATGTTCAAATTTGGCAAAGATGCTTTCAACATTCAACAATTATTCGGCTTTATAAGTTGTTATGCAGTTTCCGGAAGAGGTAAATCTAAATCAGGAATCAATAAAGACAAAATCAGAAGCACCACTTTGGATATTATACAAAAAATTATAAAAAAGTGGAATAACAAATATCCAGGAGTATGCATCGTGGTGTTAGGTGATTTACAAGAAACAATATCAGTTGAGGATCATGACAACTGGGGCAAATTTAGAAAACCCCCCATTGAAGATGGACTCGTTTATACTCTTCTGAAATCACACAGATCTATTGTCAGGGACACGACAACGGGCAAGCCATATTGGACTAGAATGGGTAGGGAAAGTCACAGAGGGATAGACCATATATTTATTCCGAGGGATAAGTACTTTCATAAATGGTTTGGTGATTCTGCAGCCATATTAAAGGATGTAGGAGGAGATTATTTCCCTTCAGACCATTCTCTCATTTTCTGTACTATAATAAGATATGATACCAATAACACGGAAGTGGGCGAAATAATCAATAAATATGATTACGGCGAAATCTTCAGAATCCCCTTGAAAAAAGTAACGAAACAAGACAGCATGTTGACTGCACTTGAATTTGACGAACAAAAATTTAGATCTAAAAAGGTGTTGGACCAATTGGAATTGTACAACAAAATACAGGATCTCACCAGTGAAAATTCGAATTGCAGCGGATTGCTTCTAGATCCAATTGCACAAAAATCAGAAAGTTTGTGGAATGATATAAATGACCTTGGAGATGCACAAGAAATGGATCTTGGGAATAATTCTCTCGTTGTTCCCAAGGACTGTCATTTTTGTAAATTAGAAGAATGCACTAAACAATTCATATCCGCCACTCACGAAGTCATGAAAAAACTAGCTCTGGATAGACATGCTAACATAAATCTTCAGGCCAAACAAAAAAGAAATCACTTCAAAAACGGACTTTCCCACCCTGCTTTCTGGGGCGTCCCTACTACCACCAAACTTAGATATTCTAACGAAGTTGTGAAATTCAAAAGAAGACAGATTGGAAAAATTATTAACGGACTTAAACATATTTCTAACTCATCAATTGATAACGATAGATCAACCATCATAGAAGTTATGGCGGTGAATTTTAAAAAGGACTTTGATAAAATATTAAACGTTGAGACTTTATCCTCCAAAGCTCAAGAGATACATGAAAATCTGATTGAAGAAGAAAACGAATGGATACGTCATATTGAACATAATGAACTAAAAAAACATAACTTTCCTAATGATGTTATTCAGGACAAAATGTATAACATTTCAGAGGCCACCAAAAAGAAAATTTCTAGGAGCCTTATCGCGAATAAACCAAAGGAAATTTTGGACATCCCGCAGAATATCATTAAATTTGCGAACGGGCTTCTCAAGGAGGCGGACTGCAATCAACCTTTTGTTTTTAATGTTACGGACGAAGATCCCTACGCATTTCTTTCTGAAGATATGGTTGAATGGACTAGTTATCTTCAAAAAATCCAGTCAATTATATCAATCGATAACCTAAAAAGAAGTAATGATGGAATTGAATCAGCCATTTCAGAAATGAATCATGCCAGGGTAGAGCTGCTGAACATCCATTACAAAATTATCAACGCTCAGAAAGTCTACAAAAGAATGAAATTAGTATACCTTATTCTAACATCTGACTTCAAAACGTTTGCCAGAAAGATAAAACATATAATCAGAGAATCCCCCACTGTCCACAATATCATCAAAGACAGAGAGACAGGAGTTTGGAGAAATTGCGAGAATGAAACGGAGCAACTTATTGCCACGAAGGAATTCCACAATAATTGGATGTCCTCGTCCAAAGCTAAGGAGACGTGTTTTTTCGCTGAATTGGTTCATTGCGGTAGTGCCGGATTACGAGGCGTAAAACTTAAACCAGACAGGAAAATTTCGAGAAAAGATGTCAAAAACCTAATTCATAATGGAAGAAGGTTAGATAAGGAGTTGAAAGAAAAATTCATAAAAGCCCACGGAAAACACACTGCAAAACTTTTTTTAAAACCCCCCGAGAAAAAAGAATTCTTTTACCCATTTGGCATTGATTATTTCTCAGGCATCATGTCCAAAAGGAAAGAAATTTGGGATATGTTTATGAAAGGTATCAGCGGGATTCCCGGCAAGGCCAGGTATGAAAATTTTCAAATGGCCGTCATTGGAAGATTCAGCAGATATTGGCAAAAATGTCTGTTTAGGCTCATTGAACTAATGCTAGTCATTAGATTCGTACCTAATTGTCTGAAAATAATTTCTAGACATCCAATTCCAAAACCTGGAAAAATCAATGAGACACGCCCAATTTCTTTATGTCATGACATTTTTTGTTTTGTAAATGGCATTATGGCTAAATATTTAACTTTCGCGATGGAAAAGGCGGAAATTTTGCATCCAGGAGTCACGGCATATAGACCAGAATTGGGATGCGCCTCTCTAGTTTCCACTGAGTTATGTTTCAAAGAAGATGTTGCCGAAAGCGGCCTCCCCGCCTGTCAACTTGACGAGGACGAGGAAAAATTTTTTGATCGAGTGGAAAAGGAAATAATTCTTGCAGCTCACATAGTCAACGGCTTCCCAGATCAAGGGTGGGTAGAGTTAAAAGCCTCTTGCTTAGATGATAAAAAAATTGAAATTTTCACAGATAAAGGGGTGGTATTCACAAAAATGGACTGTGGACTTGAGCAGGGTAACCCTGATAGTCCCAGATGTGCCAATCTGGTCATCAAATTCAAACATGACATGTGGGATCATATAATGGAAGATTGTTTTGGTAAAAATAAAGGAGAAAAGTATGTCTATTATTTTTTTAAACAAGATCCAAGAGATGGCATTTTTAAATTATATCGCGTTGGTTATTGCGATGATAACACTAGATTCATAACGGCTGTTACGGACGAGGAATTAATTGCGGCAGTTAAACAGCTCATTAAACAATCAGGAGATCTGTCCATGGTCTTAAAACTGGGGAGAAAAGGTACAAAATGTGATATCAGCTTCTTCAACCTAGAAATCAATTCTATCATCAATCTACCTGAATTCGAAAGTTTTGCCTGGAGTTTCGCGAAAGATGCCCCGTTGAAAGAAATTATTCCTGCTAAATGTACTTTACGATCAGAAGACGAAATTAAATTAGTTAATGGAACGCTAAGCACGGAGGAAAGGAAGAAAGTAAAAGAACTTACCAAAGTGAATCATTGTCGGCACTTAGGTTTAACCTCTGATCTCAAGGCAAACACTTCAAAATCTCAAGCAGAGGTTATAAAAAAATTCAAATCGAAAATCAACGAAATTTCTATTCATAACATGCACATAGTGCCACAGAAATATTGTATAAATACCTTCCTTGTCTCGGTACCTTCATTTGCACCTCTTCAGTTTAACTACAATCTCGACAAATTAAAAGAATGCGATTCCTTAATTACTCAGAAAATAGGCAGATCTAGAGGATTAAGCTCATCAGATTCCAAACACAGATTATATCTAAAACAACATCAATTAGGAGGAGGGATCAAATCAATCGTTGATTCAAATATCATCGCAGTTGCTAGAGAACTTGAGGTGGAACTTAATGGATCACAACTGAGCTCTGGCGCTATAAGAGGACGCCTCTATGCTGTCAAAGATTCCCCCATCGATAAAGATATCTCATGTAATCACATATACGATGGTATTCTGAAACTCGCTAAATTTGGTATCTTTCTAAGAGACAGCATTGATGGCTTGGCTAATTATATTTTTTCAAAAATCTGCAATTTCTATAATATTTATTCATTAGGAGATGCAAAATTCAAATGCAAAAGTGATCAAGCTATAATTACAAATGGTAAAAATGATTACATAAAATTTTGTATATATGAAAAATATCACAACAGCGCCTGTTCACTAGTAAAAGCCATGAAACGCAATGCAGATAAGATTCTTCAAATCGAGAAGGATGAAGGAGGTACTAAACTCCACAATTGGTGGAGAGATTCAATAGCGCAACGAAAATTAGATTATGCTGGAGAATTTTGGTTCTGGGAATGGTCTTACAATCCCTATTGTACTTGTCCGTCCAACGAAAATGCTACATGGATACCTCACAATTCAACCAATAAAATTAGTGACAATTATGTCATTGATAATGATTACCTTGAGCAACAAATGATCTGGGAAGAATTAGAAGACCTCATTACATTGGACTTATTCTCAGATCATAACATAACAAGAACTGCAAACAAAGATAAAAGAAGAAGATTAGCTTTCATTGAAAATAAAATTTTGGAGTCAGGCAGCCCTATTTTAGTCGCTACGGATGGTGGACACGAGTCAATCTCCCCAGATGGTAATCCAAAGACCACAGCGGCGGTTGTGCTGTGCATTTTAGACATTAGAGAAGGCGAAACCATCGGCTCCAGAGAATGGGAAGATAGACCTGTTATTCCACTGGTGGCAAGATGCAATATTCTCCCTTCACACTATGGCAGTAACAGATCTGATATCGGGCACGGAGAAGCAACAGGTTTATGCATGCAGGAGGAAATGCTTGACCCTATTGTCCCTAGATGCATTATTACTGATAGTAAATCTATGAGGGAAAGAGCATTACAGTTCAGAGATGTTGGCAAAGTCAGGGATAGGAATTTCATAAGAGAGGTACTTAATGGAATGGGTAAGGGCATTGGGACGAGAATGCTCAATCGGTTCGAAGACATTTGTATTTGGACCAAAAAAATCGAAGAAAATGATCTGTTTCTTTTTAACAAAAACTTAGACATTTTACAAAAACGGTTGGTCGAATTTCATGAGGTCTCAAAGCTATGGCATATCGAATCCTCACGTTCGGAAACAGATAAAACCTGGATCAAATCCTATAACGATTCTCATAAATTACGGAAAATTATAAAAGTCGATTCACACCAACTTTCAGATGATGGCAAATTTCAAAGAAATCCGCATAGATATCCTAATCTTGTGACTAATCTCGCCATTGCAAATTGTAATCACTGGGCAGATTATGCTGCGGAAATTGCAATGCAAAAAAACACCTTTGACGTTCCTGAATTCCCTTCTATAGTTCCTTATAGAATTGTCACCCCTTGTTCGATTCTCAGATTTCACTTCACATGGAATGGAAATTGCATTGATAAGAAATTAACTAAATTTATAGAAAATAAATTGGAGACAGACAGATTATTAAGACTATGTAAAAAAGAGACTCAAGGGCTAGTGTTCCGCATGTGGGAGTATTCCAGCAAAAGCGTGAAAGATATGGATCCTAATTCGGGCTGGTTCAGAGCCGCATCGGGCTTCATGAATTGTCATACAAGAGTTATGTACAAATCACTCACTACCAGAATTGGTCTTGAACTTCGGCGGAAAAAATTATCTGGGGATAATGACAAAGACTTAGATTACATCTTATCCAATTCTCCTTCCAAACTGGTAAAAACGGTTGAAAATCTGAGATGTTCCTGGTGTAGTCTGCAAACAGAAGCCGACCCCAATATCAAAAAAAAGCTTGGGAGAAGTCTCAGAGGTAATAGAAGACATGTGGTATTTTTCTGTGGCTGTAAAGAACTATCTTCAATTCGAAAAGGACTGGATTCGGTCATTGAAAGACACATTTGGAACTGGCTAGATGAGTTAGAAGAAATTGGGGGAATAATGGCCAAAGCCAAAATATTACAAAAAGTC
>Ga0209092_10001476_pt1 | contig 22816 bp, 16 predicted proteins | sample FraStrMetagenome_FD_187446 | JGI IMG/M metagenome (GOLD analysis project Ga0209092, IMG submission 187446) | Marine eukaryotic phytoplankton communities from Arctic Ocean - Fram Strait ARC3M Metagenome (SPAdes) (version 2) | ecosystem: Environmental > Aquatic > Marine > Oceanic | place: Fram... | reverse complement strand
TTTTCACTTTTTTCCTCAACATCATCTGTTTTGGAGCTTTCTCTCAATGAAGCATGGAGAATATCAATATCATCTGGATCTTCGGGCAATGGAACAGATTTGCTAGGATTGAATTTTGTAATCCTTGGTGATCTTTCAGTGACTCTTGGTGATAAATGAGGGGAAGATGTTACAGGAGGCGAACGAGAACGTACAGGTGACCGAGATCGTGATCGAGACTTTTGCATGCGTTTTGAATTATTCGTTCGAGGGGATTTCATACGAGAAGAGCCATCCATTTTTTTTTCTTTAACCCGATCAGCATATCGTAATGTGTTGAGGGTATGATCCGCACTATCATAGAAATTATAAGATAAATAAACGTTAAGGTAATAAAAATACTATAAAATAAACTAAAAAATTATCTCACCTGTTGGCTCCTGGTGAAACTGTGGCAATCATTGTTGTTCTGGCTAATTTCGATGTGAAACAATCTTTCAAAATCAGAGTTAATTTTGAAGCGCGATATGGCACATGCGAAGATCCACCTTTTCCACTATCAAGAGCGCGAATACATTCCTTTAATGCAAGAAGGCTTTTATTGATTTCTGAGGACTCTGTTCTACGTTGTCGATTATGTGATTTTGTATCAGTCCCTCTCTCCGATCCAGCCAAATCTACCAGAGAAAGTTTGCCCTTGAGACGATTGGAAGATTTAGAACGCAAAATAATTTGACAAATTGCATGTGACCGAGAAGAGGTATCATTTGCCTCAGTTGCATGTGTAGTTCGGTTTCTAAGATTACATCATATATAAAAGTGAGATTCGAATCAACGAATTCAAACTCCATATCCATGTTAAGATGTGTTACTCACTTATTACCTGCTTCAACTAAAGCTAAAAATTCATTTGGATCGTTTGCTTCAAATTCTTCTAAACCTGAAACAATAACTTCACCTTTCCCGTCTTCTAGCACACGTAATCGGTGACGATTGTTAAGTAAATCTTGAATCCTTCCTCCATATAATTCATAAAATGCTACTGTAATCTGTATGTCCTCCGAAGCGCATCCAGATTCAGGATCATCTAAGAATGCGAAAATATCTTCTGCAACCATCGCCTGAATACCTGACATTGTGTGTGTTTTTCCACTTCCAGTCTAATTTCATGAATATGTTTATAATAAATATCTGTAAATCAAATGAAAAGGGATGAAAATAATCAAAGCATCATCGCTATATACTTACTTGACCATATGCGAATACTGTTGCTCGGCCACCTTTGCCTGCACATACAAAGTTAATGAGTGGTAATGTTGATTTTTCATATACTTGTTCAGTGGTGGAATTTTCATCGAAAGAATAATCAAAACGGAAAGAGTTGTGGTCCAAATATTTCGTAATACCATCTACACGAAGTTTGGCACTATGAACCCATACATTATCAGGATGAATACATGTTACAGAATCATGATCTAACTTTTTGCGTTCTTTTGTTGAAACAGGACGTTTCCTAACACAAATGCATATTTTCAAATTCGATTCAGCTTTTGGTGCAACAACGTAGTCGTACCTATTTTCAGATGCTGGAACGTTTGCTTCACGCCATTTGCGCACAAGTCCTATGAAGTCTACATCTCCAGGATTGCCAGCGGCTAAATTCCGTTGCTCTTCTTCTGCCCTTTCTAATTTTCGATCTTGCATGGCACGTCTTCGTGCTTCTCGTTCAGCTTCCATACGTTCTATTCGTCGACGAGTCTGATCTTTGGGTCTTTCGCCAGCTGCGACAGACAACTTTTGTAGTGATTTTATTTGAAATATGCAGAAATGATCATAATCATTAGGTAATGGGAAACAGTGAATCGAATAGAATGGTGTACCTTGTTTCTTAACATCAGATGATACTCACTCTTCTATTACTTCCCATTTTGATGTCTAAGATCAAATCAAATAATTATTCGCTTCCTGTTTTTTTTTTGAAATTCAAGTTTTTGTTATATCAGCCGCTCGCTACTTGGATTGCAAGCAAAATAGCGAGAGCTTGTGGTTTCGTTTCACTTTGAAAATTTAGAAGTGCATGAGTGCTCTGATATTATTTATTACTCCTTTGAGATAACATTCAGATGGGCAAGATGAATTACAAATATCGTGAATACTCCCTAATTAAATCGAAGAGGACTTACAATGACGGCTGCTTTACCGTTATTTCTTATTTTTATTTAAATTCGATCCTGTATGTAGATTTATTTGAACGTATTTTCATATGACAACGGTCAGATTTTGATGAAATGAAATTGTGTCATACGTACCCATCTGAATCTACTCCTGCTGCAACCAAACTGAGCTATATATGTACATCATAGATTTAGAGTTACCAACAAACTAACTAACAAACTAACTAACCAACAAACTAACTAACCAACAAACTAACTAGCTACATAACTAGCTATTTAGAGAGAGAAAGAGAGTGTCAACAATCACTTCATATATTTATTATCAGAGCATCAAATTGGAACATGGCAAATATTTTACAAAACAGGTTTCTTTTCATATGCATGGCAAAATTGCTAAAGATTTGGATCGAGGTCAGAAATGCTTTCACAATAGATTTTCAAAGAAAGAAGACACCAGTTTTTTGCTATGGATCCAATGGCATTGAACAAATTCGTGCACGATGTAAGAACTCAAAAATACAGTCAAGAGCGGCAAAATTAGAAAAGTTCGTTAGAATTTATGCAGGAGAAGCTCCAAAGTGGGACGGCGGCGGTGTAGCATCTATTCTTGAAAAGGATGAAGAAGATTGTTGTGTTTTAGGATCTGTTGTGGACTTATCCTTAAAAGAAATAAGACGATTGGATTTTTTTGAAGGTACCTTTTTTGGCATTTACAGGAGAGTGGAAACAATGGCAAAAATACAAAAACATGGGGTGCCTGGAAACGAATGCTTACAGGATGAAACATGCGATGTTTACATAATGAATGATCCCAAATATACAGTTGCTCCTAGCGAGAAGTATTTGACGGCTTGTGCTCGCAATATTGAACAGTATTGGAGGGATCCAACACAGCCATTTTCAATAGATATACTTGATGAAAGAGGCGAAAAAGTATCCACCTGGACCAAAGAGAGCAAGAAATTGAATTAATATCTAACAAGCGAAAGAATCAATTATCGCAGTAATTTCGAGAAGAATAATTTAAATCTTTCAATGCAATTGATTGTGCACAAAAACTTAGTTTTATTCATTATGAATTCTTATAAATCTTCTTGTGTTAAAGCATACTGGTCTCAATGACATATCATCTCTTAAAAGATGTTTTTTGATTGTGTTCGTCGTCCTTGGAACATATGAGAATTAAGTTTGATGGGCCGCATGAAACAGCATTTACACCTAATCCTGCATCACGTACACATTTTAATCGTTTCGGCAAGAGAGCATTGTAATCTGATAGAAAGGCCTTAGAATCGCCTATTTGATCTTCGAATGTAGATGACAAAGTTGATTCAATGATCGGAAGTAATGATGAATCAGTTGTATCGGGTACATGGCCAAGTTGACCTGCATTGCCATACCCCCATGTGTATAGATCATTTGAATTTGTCAATGCTGCAGAATAATTACCTCCTGCATGTACTGACTGGATATATGTATTCTTACTGTGTTTATCAGTATTAGTAAAGTCCAAATCTATGATACGCTTTGGATAATCTATTTTTTTTATAGCGACTCCATGGCCTAGTTGTCCATCCTCACCGCAACCCCAGCTATACACTTTTTTACTCTCTGTCAAAGCTAAAGTATGTTTAGCTCCACTCGCAATGTCGTTCACAACTTCATTTGCAAGCGAACCTTCAACTTTCTTTGGTAATGAAATAAATTTTTGTTTTCCTATCCCACTACGAAGTGGAAAACCACATCTACCAAAGGTGGTACTTCCCCACGAATAAACAACTCCACTATTAGTCAATGCAACACTGTGTAATTTTCCGAGAGCCAATTTACGGTAGGTACAAGCACCTGGAGGGGGTAAACCATGCACAGGTTGAGGATAAGGCTCATAATTAGACTTCCCACTTTCCATACCACACTGATTTTTATTATTAAAGCCCCAAGTAAAAACTTGTTGCACAGTCGCAGCTAGAGATACGATAGCTGCTGAATGAAGACCACCGGCAGCAATATCAGAGACATGTCCTCCTACGTACATGGGCAAAAGACCCTTTATAATCTTTGGAGTATCTATCACGGTTGCATTCGAGCCATGTCCCAACTGACCAAAGTGATCTGAACCCCAGCTCATGACGATTTGACCACCTTCCATTAAAGCTAAGACATGCCGTCTTCCAGCGGCGATCTTTGTGCATTTTAAAGGCAAACGAGTTGGCAAAGGTGTTGGTACTTTATGGGTACATCCAAACAATGTGCCTATACTATATATTGCATTTTCATTAGAACCATCACAGTCATCTCTTAGCACTGTAATACTAGTGGCGCCAACCTCGATTTGAGATATTCCAGAGGTTGCATGTAGAAGAGACTCAATTTCTTTCTTTGATATTTCTTCCTCTAAATTCTTTTCCTCTTTCATAAGATTTGGTGGTAAAATATTTGGTATTACCACCTTGAGATTGCAGCATTCGCGGTTATTTTCATGCGGAACATTGTATTCCTCACATTCACCAAACAATCGAAAATAGTTCGATCCAAATCCAATCACATACTTGTCACCGCTCATTTTTTGGCTTCAAAAATGCATGGATGAGTTCCATCAAGTTAAGTATTGTTGTGGAGAGAAGCTGCGTCAGTGTCCAAAATTAGGTACACAAATTGGACAGAGTACATATACGTAGTTAGCTTTTCAGGTGTACAAATCTTCTCAAACGTATTTATGAAATATGACACCAATGTTTTATGTTTCACAACACCAACAACATCAGCAGCAGCAGCAGCAGTTGATCGTCATTGCTAATATTATCTCACCATTCTTTTTAAGGTGGTGACTTAAGTTATGTGACAATGTGATGGTAGATCTGCTGTATAGTACTCCTTACACAACATTAATTTCGTTGCAACTTCTCTTTTCAAATGCATTTTTGTCTACACTAAAAATCTAAAAAAAAAGAATGTGTAACACGCTCTACTTAGGTGTTCGTAATAGGGAATCAACCTCGCGCAACTAAAGCTTTGATTTTTTGCTTCGAGTTCCTTTTGGTTTGGAAAATGTTATATTAAATGTCACAATTCCGTGCAAATCACACGTTTTTTTCATATCTCCATTATGAGCGAGTCGTTTGGTTTACAACAAAACATGGTGTGAGTGCATGTGGTTTTGATTGTATCCTCATCGTGTGGATCCTATCGAATGAACCACAAAATTATTTGTAATAATGAATACAATTCGTAGGTTTCTTTTATGAGGATTTCATTGAGCAAATTTATGCCACATCTATTCCGCTCAAAATTACAGTTTTTGAATATTATTGTCATTCAAATTTGCTTTCAATCCATGCGTTAAAACTCAACGGAGAACTATTGAAATTCACCTACGGATATATTAGTAGTTGAAATTTTGCTGATCCTAATTGGTCTTCTAAAAAACGACTTATTTAAAACTTCGATGATTGAGAATTTCTAAGTCTCCAAATATTTATAGGTTTGATTCAAGTCACACGACAAATTGGTTATGTGAATAGAAACATGTGTATTGATCAAGGTTTTTAGGCCAGAACAAATACATAAGCAGAGAAAACCAATTACAGGACTATCTAAACTTGAAAGGAATTCATTATCGGTGTCCGCACTATCGATTAATACAACTGCTGAAATAATAAATCCAACATGAGGTTCTTTATCCTTTCTCTTATCTGTGCTGCTACCTTCGCCGAAGGAAAGTTGGAACAATACCAAAATAAACATGGTAAGCTCAATTCTTTCTCTGAATGAGACGCATTGGTCCGATATATTTTCTAAAACAATCATTTGTGTTTTATCTACTCTGCGTCTACAGGACTTTCAGCAAATGATGCAGGTGCAATGCATACAGCAGCGTTTGAAGAATTGGGAAGCATGTATAAGGATAAACGACCCAGCAGCGAAGTCGAGTTAATGTTGGACGTAGGAAATGTAATGACTTCCCTTTGTCCCAAACATGATCCCACTTACCAGCCTCATCGTGTTGCTATGAAATCTTTCCAAAAAATACAGAATGGATCTCAAAAGATTACTTATCCAGAGGACTTCGACCAGAAATTGAAGGCTTCTATTGATAAAACCCTTATCACCGTCAAAGCCCTCAACGTTTTAGAATTAGATGAGGTGATTGACCAACTGGATAGCATTCAAAAAGATTTGGAAGAAATGGAGTATGATAGTGAGATTTACCGTACATTGTCCATGGGAGGAGTTTCTGTGGCCATGGAGAGTGCAAAATTATGGCACTCCTCCATACATGATAGTGAGCACGATCTTCACACTATGATGACAGGAGGAAATAGAAGATTACAAGCATTTAATATTCCAATCATTGTAGCAGCTGACATCATTGGATTTGTGGAAGGAGGTTTGACCGAATTAGTAAGCAATGCTACCGCATTTTTTCATCCTGCGGATTTGATCCGTAAGGCTGTATTGGAATCGATATCAACATCTGCAGGCTCTGCCTCAAACATGACAATGGATATTTTTCCTTCTTTGCCAAAGTTCCCCTAGTTCACTTGAATTCACATATACATGTAGAAAGTATTTTTGAAAAATGATCCATGGTCTTCATGATTGTATTGCAAGAGAATAAAAAGTTTCTTGTGAATAAACTGTGTATCTATATTTGTACGGTGCATTCGTTTCAAACAATCCGTTAAAGTTTAATTCAATTTCATGTCGAAAGCTCAAAAGTGTACGCACCAAGTTTAAGATTATTACTCCAGTTGTAGTAAAGTGCTGTATTTAATACATTCTTTGCATAATCAAGAAAACAATTTAAACTTTTCAAGAGAATATGAAGTATAAAACCACAATATCTTTTGAAGGTGTCAATTATGCATTATTAGAGTAGTTACCACCAGTATTGAGAAATGAACACATTTTGAAAAGCACTAAATCTCCATCTATTTTCATTCAAACTTATCCCCAAAGTTGTTGATTCTTCTGATAATCTCTTATGAAGCACCTTGAATTAATTGTTTCCATAACAAGTGTTATTCCGTCAGGATTGTACTGTAGAAATAGTCTGTGGCAAATTTTTGGCACACAATGATTGCAGAATACCTAAGTGCAAAAAATATATTTTTTAAACACGAAATTTTATCGTTGCGAGGCTTTTTATTTCAACGATCTTACTAAATAGAGAAAATAATCTTATAAATCTATCAATTATATAGATTTTATGCGTGTGTTTTATTGTATGTGCAATATAATTTCTTTGACGATTTACGGTCGTTTGTCCAACTATATGATTTAGAGCAGAGTTTAGCTCGAGTAAGTTTCACATTGGGACCAAAGCTTCAATAAAACCTAAGCATCATTATGAGACTCTCCTTAATCTCTTTCGCTTCGATATTAGCACTTGCTGTTGGTGATAGCATCAACCGAGGTAAGGATACTTGGCGTAGGTTACATCACATGCTCATTGTTGTCAACAATGTGGTGCTAAATTTGCAATAACATTCTTTTATGTACTACAGGATTATCAAAAGAAAATGCGGGTCTTTTGCATACTGAAGCATTTGAGAAATTGGGACAAAAGTATAAGAACAAAAGACCGGATAGCGAATTAGATTTAATAATGGATGTTAGCGATATCTTGTCTGAATACTGTCCACCTAACGACTCATCATACAGTCCTCATCGTATCACTATGCAAACCTTCCAATCCTTGCAAAACGGTGTTTCTGAAATCGAATATCCAGAGGATTTTGATGAACGCGTAAAAGGTGCAATGGATAAAACCATATCAACCGTAAACAAATTGAATGAGCTCAATGTAGACGAAATCGTGCAGCAATTGGAGGAAATTCATGCGGATTTGGGTGAGATAGATTATGACACGGAAGCTTATCACACCATGTCAATGGTTGGTGTTTCAGTTGCTATTGAAAGTACGAAGCTATGGCACGCAGCTGTTTTTGATTCAAGTCACGATTTACATGAAGCAGTCACAGGTGGTCACAGGCAACTGCAAGAAGATGATGGGGTTGCAAGTTTGTCCGACATAGTTCTCACAGATATTGCAAGCGCAATGAACGGAGGTCTTGTTGAAGTATCAAAGAATTCATCGCTTTTCTTTATGCCTGCTGATCTAATTAGAAAAACTCTTTTGGCATCAATTGCAGGGTCTGCCTCAGCTGCCTTATCATATGTACAAGAGTTGAATCTTTAATTAAAGTCCTATCGTGTCCCTATAATTTTTTGTCATTTATGTTCTTTACTACAACAGTTTATACACGCCATTCTCAATGATTATTATAATAAATAAAATAATACAAAGTTGAGAGCACTCATTTTGATGATTCTTTTCATTACTGCAAATAAGAAAATTTGCAACTTTAATTTCATTTTAATCACCGAGAGAGATTATACAGTATAATTATGTTGCCATTGAGCTGATAAAGATAAACGCTTGACCTGGAAAAAACAAAAGTGAGTTTTTATTTCCTTTTTTATATGATTTTGAAAAGACTTACTTAGAAACAACAACGTATATTGACAACGGCATGACCTGCGTCTACTTAAGAGAGATCATAATTTTTGAAATGAAACGAATTTTTTATGTCCTATTTATGTGTAAATCGTGACCTACAAATAAGAATAATCTTATAACTTCCTAAGAAAAATATCTTTAATTAAGTTTTGGACTTATGTAAAGTATAAGATGTTTGACAAATTTTCCCGTGACAAACTGCAAGTTTGACTGGAACTACACTTATCACCTGGTCTCTTTTACTTCGTTACTTCAACAATCTTCAAAAATGCGTGCTGATATCTTCTTTGCCCTCTTGTCTATTAGTACCGTCAATGCACAAGTTGGAAAATTTAACAAGCACCGAGGTAAGGAATGATATCTGGCTTGTAATATCAGGTCTTTTATCTTTTTGATGATGCTCACAACTTTGTACTCTTGCCTTGTTTGCAATATCAGGATTATTGCCAAGGGATGTAGGTGCCTATCATACAGATGCATTTGAAAGGCTCGGTGAAATTTATAAATCAGAAAAACCAAAAAGCAAGCTCGACACCATGATCGATATCAGCAATATTCTATCCAATTACTGCGGTGAGGGAAATCATGAATGCGTAGCCAATGCCCATAAGGCTACGCTACAACAATTTCACGCCGCTGAACAGAAGAATACAGAAATCTCTTATCCTCAAAACTTCGACGAAACTGCAAAGAAATCAATGGAGCTTATCCTTGCAATAGTGAATGATGTAAATGAAAACAATTATGATGAAACCATAGGATCTTTGTCGCAAATAAGAGAAGACTTAGAAAATATGGAGGATAAGCAAGGACACTTGGCTGGAGCAATTGCCACTGCATCCGTAGCAATAGAGAGTACTGCATTATGGCACAGTGTCCTTACAAATCCAGAACATAATCTGCATGAGACTGTTGTAGGCACAACCGGAAATGTGAGAGATGGAGATAGAAGAACGCAACTTTTTGTAGTTGACTCTGCCAAAATTATAGAAGCAGATGTATTAAGTGCAGTTGAAGCCTTTGTGACTACTGACCCTAAGAACCTTTTTGACATCGTGAATTTTGATGGACCGAAGAAAATCTACGAAGAGATGGTTCTTGCAGCAGTAGGTGCCTCCGCTGCCGCCGCAGTATCTACAACTGAGTCAGATTTTATCGCCCCATGATTGAAATGACATCTTTCTCTCCCTTTTCAATTTTAATAATTGTATTGAGGAAAAGGCTCATGTAAGAATTATATGTTTTGGGATCACTAAAGTTCAAGTCAATAATTATGACAGATATATTTGTATTATGTAATATTCTTAATAAAAACAAATGGCAACAGAATTTTCTAATTTATATTTGATACCTCTCATGTCATTTTTTTCAAGAAAGGTACTCTACAAAAAAGAAAATTATGATTTTGAAGTTTTCGTTTCTAGAAGCAGTGTTTATACGTAATACCATTGTTGATAGAGTATTCCAGTTCATGAAAGTTGCTGTAGTATGATTTTATTTTACTAAGGTCTATTAAAGCTATGCGATGCAGGCAGAATCCCGTTTTCTTATTTGCAAGTCTCATTATACTCCATTCCGTGAATAGAAGTATTCTTGTCAAGAGTGCTATATTATCACCCATAGCCATGCTCGCAAAAAAATGCTATGTCCATGGCAATCATTAATTGAAAACCTTAAACAATCATCAGCATATAGGAATATTGCTATGTTCAAATGCCCCCCCAAACAATATTGTAGAATTGTCTATTTCTCGAAATAAATTTCACGTTATTTCTGGGCCAAAATAGTCAAAAGTCAATTCTAAATGAAAGCGTGCCTTTCCCTCTAGCCTAGGGGGTATGCTGAATATTACACTTCACATTTAGAGTTATATAGTATAGACCCTGAACTATAGTCCATTTGCTCATAACAAGTAGCTTCACTGAAGTCAAATTTATCACCGTCTCATTCTTTATCTTCCTCCCGGATTCCATTCCCAAATATACATGTTATCATAACATATCATATCATATCATATCCGGATCTTTGGTATATTTCTTTCATATAATCAATGTCTTTTTTATCATATTCCAGTGCAGTTGCTGCACTAATGACAGCGTGGGCAGCATCTTCCTGTGTAGAAAATGATGTTAACATGGACATTCCAATCATTAATGCTTTGTCAAGTTTCTTTTTGCCTAAGCTTTCCCATATTTTCATATTTGAGCTCGACCATATCTGTGAATCAATGCTTTGCATATGGATAACAATCATAAGTTTAGATATAATTTTTTAAACGTTTCATTGATATTGAAAATAACTTACTAATCATTTCCAGTAAGACCATCGGGGTAGCTGTAATGAATATTCATTCCAGGCATAGCAGTAAAAACGAAGATATCAGACAAACTAAAATTATAAAAGCTTTTTATTCTGAAGTGATTTGATTGTAGACTCACCTTGCTTCATAATTTGTTATTCTACCTTTCCAAAACTCATTGTGCTTTAGAAAAGGATTTATAAAATACCTATTAGACAAACGAAATGAAAATATTGCGATAATTGAAACGTTCCAAGCTGACTTACACCGTCCCAGGCATATACTTACAAATGAAGCAAAGAACATTTGAATTAGAATAATGCAGCACAAATAGACTTAAAACGTCATGACACATCTTCAAAATTACTCACGCCAATTATATTCTGGATCAGAAGGATTCCAATTACTGAGAGGCCTGCTATAGGACATCGCAAAATAATCAGCAAATCCCTGATGTTTATGAAAGATGAATGCGTTTGTCATTGCCTTTTTAGTCAAATGAATCATAAATAAGAGTATGGTTTAAAAAAAGGTTTTGAATTAAACTTACCTCCGATAAACCATTTATTTTTGATATAGATCCTCCTGTGAGCCAGTCATGAAAACCATGTGTGAGCTCATGGATAATTACATGTGCATCTTCACCGTCATCTACACCACCAATACCAAATGCTAGCTCTTGTCTATGACGAGCGTAGTGCGAATAGTCCCTTCCACCAAGGCCATGTGGATCATATCGAACTCCTCCCTTGTATTTCGTTGGCCTTAGCTCTATCCCAAGTTCATTATTTACATATCGCATCATATTATCGATGTGGTAATAACAATTTACTGCTTCAAAACCACTTTGACTCCTTGTAAAATTGAAATATGGAGTATGTTGCCGAAAATAGCCACGAAAGGGGCGTTCAGTATCGACAATTGATGCCCATGGCCCTCTCAAAGTATACAAACCATCCTCATACTGAATATCTCTTAGGATTACGGTTTTTAGTTGATTTGTCAACATCTCACTGTCTTTGTCATTATTGTCTGCAACAAGTGAATTAATATTTCCTGCCTTGTAGTTTTTTTGGGAGGTAGAGATTGGATCCGGATTAAACACATTTCCTAAGGCTTTTGGGCTTTGATGATATGATGATGGCGACATAGATGGTGGTGTGGATGGTGCTAGTGTGGATGGTAGTGTGGATGGTGGCGTGGATGGAAATAGAGAAGGTGCTATAGTAGCCATCTTATGTGCAGGGGATGGTATTAATAAGGATGAACTTGAACTTTGGGAGATTTCATGAAACATGTCATTACTATCGAAAGAAGAGGTTGAATTATAAGAGGTATCTATACCTAAATATCTTGCTTCTTTATTGTTTGCTTCTTTCGTATGTGTGTCTTTCTTTGAAGACCCTCTTAGGCCTTGAAATTGTGCTATGTTTCGGTGTTGTACATCGTGCGATTTCATGGTTGCATCTGATCCTCGAAAGCTGTTTTCATACGATTTATTTCTTTCATCTCCATCATTAAAAGCAAGAAGAATTCCAGTTACTGCATCAATTACAAGTTCAACATCATGCAAGTCTGATTTCCAATCGGTTGTCACGAGCCATGCTACTTTCGAATGCATCGAGTTATTGTCCTGATGATAAATCACCAATTTTGCATCCATTGATTCTAAGGAAATATCATCATTATCTTTTTTTTTCATCGATTTGTTCTTTTCTTTTAGAATCTTTTCTACTATTGGCGCGAGTCTCGCTTTCGAAATTTGATTCGAGTAAGATCTAGGCATAGGTTGTGGAGAAACTTTTCTATAACTTGACATTACAAAAGTAACTGTTTGATTTTGGTCTAGAGTAACCGCAATTTCTGCATCATAAACCGGAATATTACTGTATATTTGTTGGTAACGAACCGTCGTCCCAGCTGGCGTGGTTCGTGACATTTTATGCATCAAAGTTTTAAAGGGAAATTGTTTATCATCATTTTCGCTTTGTTTAGTTAATAGCTCCGTGCTTGGGTGGGACATTTCTTCCTCATCCAGCTTAAGAATACGAACATAAGCTTTCAAAAATTCCTCTGCGCTTTGTTCTGGTGTGTTTTGCGAGTTTGATGCCGTAAAGTTGACCTCATATAGAGCATTTGGCATGTCAGTTATTTCGTCGTATCGAATGTTTCCTTTCCGGAAGCCTGCATCCGCAGAAGCTACTTTCGAAATAAGGAGCACCATAACAAAAATTATTAATTTTGATGCAGGAAAACCACTCCAAGATATGGGAATTCCCAGTAAAGATTTGTATGAAATCATTTTCTCGTTCTCACTGTCTTGGTGATGCTATTATCCACTTCAACTTATTATCATGCATAAAATAAATATCGTGTCGCAATTTTTTCCTGTTTTTTGATCAGTTTATTTCATTCTATACTTTCAGGATAAAAAGTTAAACCAGATTAAGATGCTGTGCTTAATGGTCCTGCCAAACCCAATGAGCTGAAAATGTGAGCGGTCCTTGAAAGTGTCGATAAAAACAAATCTAAAAAACGTTTATATATTTAAGCGCGCTTTGCCTGAAAGTTGACAAAATCTTTTAAGTGAAGTATATATATCCTTTCCTGTAAGATTTAGCTACATAATATGACGTTATATTTACCCGTCTATTTTGATTATCTACAAAGAAACGTTATATTGCCAAGTGAAGAGTATTCAATTTCCAAAAAAATATTCCATGTATGTATCCTCTAGTATATCATACTCTAGCATGCATCAAAAGGAATGACCTTCGCAAACACATCTTCAAACATCCTTGTCAGCTAAAGTCGATTTCGTTATCCTCGCTTTGATCCTTTATATACCATATAAAATTCTGTGAATACTAATCAAAGTGACCCGATACAAAATATTTCATGGCTGCGAAATTGAAATTCTAATTTTATAACAAATATTTGACTCGAAGGTAACAAAGATGCTGATATTAACTTGTCCAAAGGTTAGTCGGATCTCTATCTGGCATGTTGAAAGAATTTTGACCTCTTTGGATCTCTGTAAAAATGTGAGTATAGGGTGTTTTCAAACATTACCTATCAATTATAGTATACACAAGAAATCAATTTCGTGTTGTTTTTAGAGGCAAATTTGCCATTCATTTTCCACAACCAGAAAACGTTCTAGGGATGTAAAAAGTGAAGAAGTTTACAATGTCCCTATAGGAACCATAAATCCAGGAGGTAAAAATATAGAAGTTGATCAATATGCAGAAGTAAGTTTGCTTGCACTTTATAGAAATTTATGGAGAGAAAATTAATATCTTTTTCTTACGATAAATTTTTGGAACTAGATTTATAGAAAATTCACAGTAAAAGACATATCCACGTTTGGCCATTTAGTTGGTGACTTGAATCCGATTCATTTCACATCAAATGATTCTTTTGAAAATAAGGAGGAGAAATGGAATCGAAAAACCTCCAAAATGGTTCGTGATCAAAATCCACTGATTCGTAGACAAAAAGTGAATAAGGGATATGATAGTAAAGACGATGATGAGAACGATGCAAAAATAATACCATTGGTCCATGGGCAACTGATTTCATCACTTGCATCTTCTATTTTTGGAAGTTTGATTCCGGTAAGTTGTTATACCCATATATTGTTCGCACCTCCATTTATATTACTTTACAAATGGATATACTAATGCAAGGACACAACAAAACTGTAAATATTATTGAAAATTTACGGACAAAGGGAGCAATTTACAGGTCTCAACATTTAGTTTATCGTAAACCTGTATATGCTAATGATTTATTAAAATGTCATCTGCTCATATCCAAACAACGTTCTTTTCAGAAAGGCGTTATTGTATTTTGTGATATGACAGTTTTTAACTTTGGGTATGTGGACATGTACAATGATGAAAATTTGAATAATTTTCTTGCAGCTGGTGATTCAAAAGAAGACCATGTAGCAGAAAAAGGAATGAAATTTTCGAATGGAGACGTCTGTGTGGACGGCGAAGTGAAAGTTTGGATACCAAATATTTGTGACAAATAGAAAATATAAAAGTGAGATAAACGAGGCGATTACTAGAAGAATACCGGAGATGTGGACAATTCGTACTTTCATTAACCAGAATTAATTTCATAATCTTTCCTGTGGAATCATCTATCATATCTTCTTTATCTCGTCATTACTTTCACCTCCAGAGAATAAAAATAAAATTCTTGTAAAAACTATAAAATTGTCAAACGAGAAACCATTTCCTTGTTTTATTTATTGCCGTAGCATAACTTAGTAAAAAGTACGTATGGTGATCACGCAAAAGAATGTCAACGAAATCACCACAAAAACTCTCCCGTCTGAACATTATGACAATTCAGTTTGAGTTTGGAAGGCAATAGTATCAAAATGGCTTATATTCCACCTGAGATGCCCATGGTGCCTGTGCCAGAAGCACTTGAAACAGTCTTACATCAAGCAGCAAAGATTATTCTTCAAAATTCTTCCAATGGAAAATCATATTGTGAGGAGGAGATAAAGTTGACTTCAGATACAAGCCTTAACTACAGCGTACTAATGAGGAGAATTTTGACTCGATCCATAATTGCCCCAAAACCAGGGTATCCTGATTTTCCTGCGTCTATCATGGATGGATATGCTATCAAATTTTCATCCTGGAAAAAAGAATCAGTTGTAGATGAAATTTCAGAGAATTCCAATAAATGGACCCATTCTGTGACTTCAACTGTTTATGCAGGAGAAAATTCCAAAAGAATGAGAGAATCTAATAACTCAGAGGAAGTTGTGAATTTGCCAGAAGCTGCTTATGTAACAACTGGGGCAGTTGTTCCTGCTCAATTTGATACAGTTGTTCCCATCGAAAATATGAAGCTCTCAGAAGATGGTAAATTCATCAGAATTAAAAGTGAGCCTACTAAAAAAGGACATTGGATTCGGCCCATAGGATGTGATATTCCACCTGATACTAATGTATTACCTGCAGGAAGTACTATAACTCCTAGTGACATAGGCGTTTTACTTCAGCTAAATATACAATCAATCTTTGTAAGACGAAAACTACGAGTTGGTGTTCTTTCAACGGGAAATGAACTTTACCAACCTTCAACTGAGACATCCGAAATATGCGGACATATCCCAGATATCAATCGACCAATTCTCCTTTCGCTACTTTCTACAGCTTTTTCAAATTCTGTGGTTCCTGTTGATTTAGGGATTGCTAGTGATGACCTTTCTTACCTCGAAACTAAGTTATCCAATGCGTTTGGTTTTGAAATGAAGTCAAGCGAAAACGAATTAATCGATGATTGCGATATTCTTGTAACATCAGGAGGTGTCTCAATGGGAGAAAAAGATTTGCTTCTGCAAATACTTTTGACAAAGTTTCATGCAACACTCCACTTTGGACGATTAAATATGAAACCTGGGAAGCCTACAAAATTTATGACTTTATCTAGTGACATGGATGACCTAAAAGCTATCGGAACAGAGAGAACCCGCATGATTTTGGCTCTTCCTGGAAATCCAGTGAGTGCACTGGTTTGCTCTCATTTGCTGCTGTGTCCCATGATCCATTTCTTGCAAAAAGGAAGTACAGTCCTGGATGACATGTCAACTAATGCGGTAAAACAGATCCAGATAACGAAAATGGTTCAAAATGCAATAGTTCATGATGAAATAGAAGCTGAACTGTCTCACGATATCGTCCTGGATCAAGGTCGACCCGAATATCATCGCGTCATCCTTACTAGAGTATGGAGTTCAGGTAATAAAGAAATTAAAATAATTGCAAAATCCACAGGTGTACAACGAAGCAGTCGCATTATGTCTATGTGCCGGGCTGATGGATTGATGTGCTTACCCAAGGGGATTCCGGACAGAAAAATAGCACAAAAAGGCGAGAAATATTTAGTATTGCTCTTATCAACTTTAGGTCCAATCAGGAATTTATGGGGAAGCTATTCCGATGGCGAATCCAAAGACATAAATACAATGGAAGAAGGTACGAGAGTTAAACATGCCAAACACATGTCTATTCCTTTCACAAGATCTGGGTTCAAAGGAAATGATTATAATATAGAGAACAAGTCTACACAGAAATTGAGAACAGGTTTAGTAATCATCTCTTGTGATGATAATACGCAGTTCAGCAACGTGATTTTGGAGGAATTTAAGTCATTTGATGATTTCATTTTATGTCAGGAACCAAAACAAATTACATTAAAATCTACAATCTTAATAAAGGAAGCAGAGCAGTTTTTTCTGACCCTACTTCATGAAAATTATAGGCAGGGTAGTGACACAAATTTAAGTGAAAGTCGTATAGACGCACTCTTTGTTGTGAACAAAACATCGTCTACCTCTACAAATTACTCCGTGCCCACTCAAAAGGGCTTTTTACCGTTATCTACAACCTTAGCAACAGCTCTACGGTCTATTTTACAATCATCAACTCATCATAAATTATCAGATGCTATAGCAATGAAAGCACGACAAGGCGCTTCGAAGGCAAATCCTATAGCTGGTTTAATGGATGTTATAAGTGGTTACTTTAGCTATAATATTTTGCAGAAACCTGAGCAAACTGAAACAATAATAAGTAATGATTGCAACAGTGGGGGTGTGCTTGTTATTTTATTGTCAGACATTGGTTTAAAGGGAGCGTTCACTAGTATTCAGCATTTACTGCCTCGTGCTGTTGCTCTTGGTAGAAACTAAGTGAAAAGAGGAAAGATGCAGTAATTTTTTTGATAAGTACTAAGAGTACCTTTGTCACTTCAGCGGTTCAATTGCCCTTTTCCAGAACAGAATAAGAATGCAGAATCAATAATAGAAAGTAAATGTGTTTTGTCATCAATTTTGAAAGTTTATCAAATAATTATTTATTTTAAAGGAATTATTGAGAGGTTTACCAATAGAGTGGTTTGCCCCTCGCATCCTCATATGGTGTGTCGAGACTTGGTGGCTGACATCTAAATGCATCCGATACATCTCTCATTGAGCCTGCAGCCATGGGATGCATTGGAATAATTCGAAATGGGAGCTCCAGCACGTGGCTAATTTCGTCTAGTCCAAGCATTGAGAAACCTTTCACACAATCATAGTGACACATTGTAAAAGCAAAATTTAAATGCACAGTAAGACTTTGTTGCAACAAAGTAATTCATCTTTAAATTCGACTGAACTTACCGACTAAAGCAGTCGCTGCAATGACGACGATTCCCCTTTCGACCTGTCCAAGTAAAGCACATGGCAACATGAACAAATAAAAAATGAGCAACCTAGATGTGTGAGCAGTATACACGGGAGGTATAGGGGAACCTCTGAGACGTTCACAAATCCCGAATACGCGATTCAGTTCCAATAAATTTGCTTCTATAGAGCGAAGACCTGCAGATGGGACTTCGCCATCACGCGCTACTTGCGCTATAGTTTGTCGAATTTGCGCAATCAATGCAGCTGGTTTTTTCCTTTGGGAATTCACATATGATGAGAATGGGTAAGGAAGCACTGTTTCAATGATTTCTTGATCATCTTCATCTCGCAAACGACATTTCAATAACCATCCAAATAGAGATAAACTACGAGCTAGATTGATGCAACCGAGAATTTCAATAATTGAGTAAAATCAATGAAAAATAGTGAAACTGAAGTAAACATGATTTGTTACTAACCTGTTAGTAAACCAGCTTTGGTATTTGCTGGATAAATATAGGTTGCTAGTAGCTGGGCGGTATCTCTGGTGAGAAGCAGATTCCTACCCCATGCAATTCTTGCCTCATTCAATCTACTTAATCCTTGATTGCTTCTTAATGTCAACAGGGCTGCAACAAACGTGGACATCAAAGAGAGTGGAATCATCGGTATGCTAAAAAAATTACCGGCCAAATTGTTACGTGACAAAGTTACAACAAGAGTGGACCACCCTATTAAGATACTCAAAATGGGGAGAATTCGTTTCAAAAGTCGAGATTTTGGCATCCCAATAATGTAACGTATAAACCTATAACGAGAGTTATGTTTTTCCCACATCGCAGACGTCCATAAATTTGTATATGAAAGTGTTGTTGTAGAGAGGAAGGCTGCACATGAAAGTAAAGACCAATGAGAAACATTTTTGGTTACTCATTAATGTAAAATAAGGCATAATTGTTGCATGCCTTGTTGCAAACTTACATTTGGTTGTTGGATCTGGACCACTCTTTTGCTGAATAGCTTTACTGATAACATGCTCAAAACTGCTCAAACTATCCATATCATTTGGACGGATGTTTCTATTGATAGATAGCGGAATGGTAGCATTTCCTACACTCTCAATATTCGCAAAGGATTCATCATTTGCAGATGAAGACAGTTTTGACAATTGAAAAGCTTCATTTCCATCGATCTGCTTTTGGGTTGGAAATAATGAACCGCTTCTCCTATGCAAATGGCTGGAAGATTTTGTAGCAGAAATTTCGAAGTGGAATGACTTTGAAGCTGAGACATATGTGAGTAGAAAGAAGATCAATTTAAGACCTCTCATGGCAATGCAAATTTTCGTTGTCTTTTATCGGATATTTTTTTCAATTTGGATCAAATGTGCTTCTGAGAATTTGTAGGAGGATTCGAAAATATGAAGACTTTTTCATTTATACTCCGATATTTTTAGAGCAATGCTTGCGTTGAACCCGAATTCTACAATTGCATTACTGCTCCATGTGACTTTTGTACAGGTTTTTGATGAAACATCACAACTATCTGCTGGCCTACATAATTACTGTATGGTTCCTTTGTACGAAACTAATTGGTGATGTCATCGTTTCTTTGGTAAATACACAATTTATTCTCATTCTAATTTCAGTGAAAATATTTTTCCAATGAAGAGGGTTTAATATTGCAAGACAAGAGAAAAAATGATAATAGTTAGATAGCATTCAAAAAAATAGAGTGCTCATCAACAAATTCTAAAGGTGTTGTCAAGGGTTATATCTCTATTAGAAGCAACGCAAAGACAAAATACTAACAATTATATCCATAATGTTCCATAGATAAAGTTTCGTTTGATTTAAAAAATAAGAAAACAATGCCTCTATTAATCTCAAGGACACCACTCATCGTCCCTGCTTGTTTTCATTGGGAGTTTTTTGCACAAATGAATATTCGTACTAACCAAATAAATTGAGAATCAAGGCAGACATAGTCAAGATGAATCATACTGATTGATTTTTAGGAAGCTGCATATAAGCATGTCAGAAAATAAGTTGTTGCTGAATGGTAGATTAAATGACGAGTTCTCTCGAACAAAATTTATGCAGAAATTGCTCATAGGTTACACCTTCATCCAATGATATCCTCCATCACTATGAGGTGCCTAAAGATCAAAGATCAACTTTCTTCATAAACAACATCAGAAGATACCTGCTAGATATAGTAAAAAGTGAATGAGAAAATAATCATGAATCACTACATCTTCATTCTTTTTCTTTATTTATTTATTTCTTATTATTTCATTGTTTAAATCAACAACAAAAAATCTAAAAACAATTGTAAATGAGAGCTTCAATGAAAACCCAACGTGAAAATGATCCTAGTTGTTCTCTTGAAACAACTACAGTATATTGAAAAAAGAGAAAAAAACAACTCCTTAATGTCATGGCAACATATAGGCATGTAGTATAAAGCATCGAATGAGAACAATATTTCCACTCTCAACATAACCAACTATGTTTCAAATTATGCATTAAATTTAGGACTACCACTTGAAAGATGGACTAATGATTTAGGTGTTTTGCGCTAAAAAATAAAAGATGAACTTCAATACTACGAAAATTGGTGCACTTAACAAAGCATACTACGTCCAAAATACATTCTTGCTTTTCAGCATAAGAATGATGCATTCAAGGAAGAAATATTGCCACCATTTCAATACTATTAATGGGAAGTCTTCCTAGTAGCTATGGACCTTGAGAGTTGCTTTGACTGTATGGTTCACCCCACTTTTTTATTGAGTGCACAAAGAGTGGGTGTTCCACCCAATATAAAAAATGTATGATCAGCACATTGTGTAGGATAAAACACTTGGTTAGAACTGCGTATGGAGATTCCGGATGATTCCATGGCGTAACTATCGCAACGATGCCAATACAAGGAACAGTGAAAGGAAATGATGTTGCATTACCAATATTTGTAACAATAAGTTTTGTGGGATTCTATCCTTTCTAGAGAGCCAAACAATTGGACCAATATGTGTGTAATCTGACAGTAGTACACACGCCCAATTTACTCTTGTTACTATAATATACGTTGATGGCTCTGATATTAAAATAGCTGTTGTAGAGCCAAATGATACTACTCCTATATCATCGTGGAGCAGAGAACAACAGAAATGATGATATTATTCAAATTCTTGTAAATTGGAAAGATTTAGATGTAATATCCAGTCCTAATGTAAAAATAATTATTTATCTTATTTTCAGTGTCATTTGATGAACCATACAAGCAGAAGGCACAGCAAAAAACTAGCCCTTCATAAGCTAAGGACTCCCACTTTATTAAAGTAATTGGTAAAATGACCCCCCAATGGGAATCAAACAAGTGACAACTGGTATGTTTACTAGCACACCACCACCTATCCCCTAAGGCAATTGCACACTAATATCCAACCCAAGTAGATGTTGAAAAGACCAAGTGAAATGTCAATTTGAAGAAAAAATAAATCTTTGGAATGATTCCATCAAATCATCTTATCTCCAGAAACATAATGTGCACATAACAGTCTTTTCTTCGAATTTTAAGACAGTGGATTAATCAGTAGTTATCACACCACTTAATTCACAAAAATGCAAACAAATCAATATACATCTGCTAAAAAAAATCCCTAGAATTGGTGTAGATGTTCATGTACCTCTTGCATACATATAATCTCCAAACTCACATCAAGGATATGGTCCATTGATGTTGATGTAGAACAATTTAGTGAACGAATGAATTTTGAATTCATGCAGGTACAAAAATTCAATTAGGATCTTCAATTCAACTCATGCTAGAAAACTTTCTAATCCTTGTCGGTGTACGTTCTCCCATCTTCACACTTCCATTTTCAGAATATTGTACTTCTGTGTAGTAGAAAGGATGGACAGGAATCTTAATGGTTCCCATGTTAATACCCAAATAAATCAAGAACATGATTATGTATTAATGGAACAACTAATTGAAAATGATTTATATACTGATAAAGACCTACAAAGTATAAATATATGCCGGATCTACTTCTACTAAGTAAGAATCTTTCCGACATTTCTAATGGATTTGGCACTTCAATAACATTATATTCCAACAACTATATCAAAGATCTGGATTGCCCATTTAACAGCAAATGAAATAATCTACATTGTCAACTAAACATGATTTAGAAGCATGGGATGATGCATTATGACAAGTCTGAACTACATCTGAAAATTTGGTATTTCGCCTCGTTTAGGCAATTGGATAAACTTGACATCTTTTAGCACTCTATGGAAATGTTCTTTGCCTTTTCAATATGTATATATCAAAGTTTCGAAAAATGCTTATAATGCATATAATCCTATTCAAACAGCTAAAAGAAATTCTTCTGCATATAAATAGAAAAAGACTAGTAAAATTAAGTTTTATCAGGTGGACCCAACTATAGAGTATTGAATTGGCAATAATTAGCATCTAACTTTGATGTGTTTCGAGAACTACTAATATACCAGAAAGTCAAGGGTAGGTAGTAAGCTAAGCTTTTTTTATTATACATATTCACCTCAAGATTCATGCTAGAGATAGATTGTTGACAAACATAGAGTTAAGATGTGTTGTTGGTGTTGGTTGTT
>Ga0209092_10001475_pt1 | contig 22836 bp, 11 predicted proteins | sample FraStrMetagenome_FD_187446 | JGI IMG/M metagenome (GOLD analysis project Ga0209092, IMG submission 187446) | Marine eukaryotic phytoplankton communities from Arctic Ocean - Fram Strait ARC3M Metagenome (SPAdes) (version 2) | ecosystem: Environmental > Aquatic > Marine > Oceanic | place: Fram... | reverse complement strand
GATATTTTGTGTTCCTCAAAAGATTATTGTTAAAAATAACTTCACGAGCTCAATTTGTCAATGCACTTCATTCTATACGTTTGGTACTTGTAGACCCTACCCACGTATTCAAAGGTTTTTTAATAGTGTGTGTGTGTAGTATGTTATATTTTTAAACGTGTCGAGTAACATAGCGCTGAGGCTGATAAACATTCACGTCCCGCAGAAAAGTATTGTATTGACTTACGTAGCATCTGGATCCCAAGAGTATATTCATACTCTCTCCTGAGGTACAGCAATACACTCCTCTATATCCGTCATTAATTATATTAAAAAAACAAAAAAAAAAAGCAGGTATTATGTTTCCTGCGAGCGAACTCGGGTTCCCTCATTTACTCCCGTCTACCGAAATACCTGTCCACCGCCCCTTATCAATACGAAATTTCATCATTTTCTTCATTGTGTTCAAACCATGTTGCCTTCATTTAATAAAGGTCATCATTCCTATTCGCGTACTCTTATCGTGTTACCGTCCCTGGCATATACTTACCTTCCGCGTCTAATTCGGATTGCCCGAGATACCATGTGGCTCCTATACTCACCCACGAGATTCGCTGCAGACCTTCTTATTTCCATCTGATCATATTCTGCTTCATTCAATAGAGATGCCTCTTGCGTTCCTTCATCTAATGTTTTTCCGTCATGAAATGCTTTTGCCAAGGTAGCTAACGTGCAAATCGTTCTCGCGCCACATTCCACTCCTGTCTGCTGTTGGCTAGGAGGCGTTGTCCAAGAGATCGTTCCACGGTTTGGTGAGAAGGCCTGTGATATAAGTTGGATTACTGGGTCCGCAAGGTTGCCTGTCCCCAGAGAATCTAATAGAGTCGCCCTACGTTGACCTCTCTTCTTTTCTATCGCGGCTACTTTCCAGTGACCCGAATCGTTATTCCCGGAGAAAATAGGTAATAAATATAATCCATTTGGCTTCCTATTGCAGACGTCATTGGAATAAAAAATTCGTGCGAAACGCGCCCATCCCTCATTCGGATTCCATTGTTCAATTATTTGTGCAGCTTCCGTACAGGCGATAAAGATATTCTCGTTCTTGTATTTGGATCGGATAACTTCAATAGCCATGAGGATTATGCTACCGGCTGTGTATAGTCTGCGGTTCATTAGGCTTATTTTAGCTCTCAATATTCCCTCAATGTCTTCTTGGCTCGATTGAGTCGGTACTGTTGTGGATGTAGTGCCCTTAATGTTATCGGAGGATTCGATATCTGGTGAGCAATGAATAGCAATTATATTTTTTTCCGTGCTTTCCGAACGCAATACGGTATCCGCTTTTCTGATGGGCGAAGTAGGTGCAGGGGTTTTAGTTTGATTTGGTAGAATCGTTGAATGTTGGGTATTTGCCAGTGTCGTCGATGGACCCTTTGTTGAATGAAAAGGGGGGTGGGCTGGTACTGATTGAAATTCTTTCATGCAGTTCCTCAGAAATAAGGCATCGGTTTTAAGTTCAGTATTTTTTATGTTTAACGTTTGCTCCATGTCTGCGATCCATGTTGATAGAGGGTTTGTGTTGGATGCCCCTGTTGTGGTCGTTTCCGTGTCATTTTTTGATAATTCAAGGAGAAGCCTACAGATTTTTTTCCATTTTTCTGTTGGTCTGTATTTGCTTATGTATTGTGCTCTTTCGAATTGTTTGTGACTAGGAATGTACTCTTTGAGCATAGTCATGAGTGAAGAATAGTCGATCTTCCTCTTGTTGCCCGATTGTCGAAGTTTTTTAAGGAATTTGAGTTGGATGGATTCGGAATTGTTTTCTAATTCAATTAACATACTGAGTGTCGTTTTCATGGCTGTTGTAAAGAGAGAACATCTAAGGCATTGTTTTCTGTTGATTGTGATCATGTTGGGGTGAAAGTTATTATGAGGGCACCATCGGACTTTTTCTAACCCACATGTAATTCCATTGCATCGCGTTTCTACCAGCTTCGGTCCTGACACAGTCTTCTTCCGTCGCTTCGCGTCATTTTTGACTTCCGTTGAGCCTCCTTTTCCTGGTATTGCCCGCGCCTGTTTTCTTTTCTTGGTTGCATTTACCACTTCCTGGATATCATAAGTGGCGATAAACTCTTTTTCTTTTTCTGATCCTATCCCTGACATGATGCGGTGAATTCCTATTGCTCTACCCATATTCAATGCTTCAATTGCTTTCCAACTATGTTCCATCTTAAGAAGCCAGGATGATCCGTCTTCTCCATGTACTTTTCTGCTGCAGTTCTGTAGATGTTTCTGTACTAATTTTGAAATTGTGATGGGCATTAGTCCCAACCAAATTGTATCCAGTATTCCGAGTTCTTCATCCGTAGGCTCGTTTATTAAGCGTTCAGGTTGTAGGTGGAATAGATTAAGAAAGAAATCTATGGCATGAAACTTGATAGCCATGGAGATAGAGTCGGCCTGTATTTTTATTAAATATGAATTCACATCGATGTATAGGATATTTCTGGTTTTCGATAACTGCTTTAATCGCCCCACTTGCTCACGTTGTAACTTTAGAAATTCCTCCTCTATTTTTTTGATAAATGATGTCATCGCTAAAGTAGATGTACGTTCTTCCATTTCTTTAAAAAAGTTTGACAAATGAAGACCCAATGTGTTTAGCATGCGGCGGCGGAATTTGACAATTTTATGATTGGAGCAGTGAAGTAAAATGTGTCTTCGATTTCCTTTGTGTATGTTTGCCTCTGATGTTGAACACCATCCACATTGTAGGATATATTTATTCTGCTCTTGGGTAGGGGACTCCTCAATACATTTTCTTTTTTCGCTATCGTGGACAGTACTTAAAAATTGCTGGAGTGCGCCCGCTCTATACGTAGCTGATTTGTAGATACACCTGGAATGGGAATTACTCATCCCTAATAGGGACCTAAATAATCCCTTGTGCAAATTTAAAATTTTCCAAGTGATAGTCACATACGGCATAATGCGCCATAGAACTCCCTGAGTGGCTTTTGATCGAAGTCTCTTGATTCTCTCCATTTGTAATCTGCGTTTGATATCCCCGCTGATATGTCGATCCACTATGTTTCCATTGCATACAAATGAAAAGGTGAGGTTGGCTGATGGTTTGCTAAATATTGTGAGCTTGTCTGTGCTGAGTTGAGTTTCGAAGAAGCTCGGAAGTCTATTGCCTATTTCTGCTCCAACATCCGCATGGTGATTGGCGTTTAACAACGCCAGGTTCGGGATCAGTGAATTGTACCTGGGCGATCTTTTAATGGTTCGTCCAAATTTCTCCAGTTGATGAGAATCCACTTTCAATATGGGGCGTAGGTGATGGTCATCATAATATTTAGCATCCCAATTTTTATTTTCACACTCTTCTTCGTTCGAGTTAACATTTGCGAGTATCCAGGACTTTGCCACTTTCAGGAATGATTCGTTCCTATTTTGGAATTTTCCTTCTAGAATTGTTGCTCCTTGATGTCGATTCTCCGAGTTCAATGACTTGTTATTTATTTTGATGCGCATATGTTCTCTCACAATCCCCACCAAATATTTACTGATACCCCCAGCCACCTTCCTGACAAAATTCCGATCGATTTCATGGTCAGTGTTGTCACGTATGTTGAGTAATTGTTCGCGAATGGCTTTGCTATCGGAAATGACAATTCTGGGAAGGCATCCTTCGAGACACATTTCCTGCATGAGGAACGCCATCCCTTCGCCGTGGGCAATATCGGTTTGCACTGATCCAATTTGATTAGGCATTCTGCAAGCTCTTGCCAATAGAGGAATTGTAGGGCGATTTACCCATTCGGCACTGTGAATGGTTTCATTATTTCGAATATCGAGAGAGCAAATGACGAATGATGATGCGGTTTTAGATGCATGTTTCTTCTGAGCATGTGCACCGTCAGTAGCAATGATAATTGGGCTTCCTCGGGTGTCGAGATAATGCAAAACTTTCCCATAGATGGAGTGTGTATTGAATTTGACAGAATGAATTGGGTTTAGTTGGGTTACTATTTGCGTCTTCCAGTGTATTCTGCAGATGTTAGTTATTTCAGCAAGTAATAGATTTCTGTCATCCCATTCCCATGGTTGAATGGATGTATATTTCTTCATGAGAATATGTCCAACGTCCACTCGTTTCCAATGGTTGCTCTCGTCATCCAGGTTATTTTGCAACTGTTTCTGATTAAAATTGTGCCATTCGAAATAAGAGTGAAACGCGGTGACTTCTTTGAATCTTTTTAGGCCAAGTGATTTGTGAAGGTTGATGATGTCAGTGGTTTTGTAAGGTGCGATTAGTTTCGTATCCATTGTACAATCTTCCAGTTTCCAGTTATTCTGTTGGATGCGTTGCAAGGCGAGATGCAATTTGCTGCCATATGCGAATTTCAAATATTTTGGTTTCCCATATCCTATGGAAAAGCCATTACCATCCTTGAATAACTCATTGCCAATAGTCTGAACACCATTTTGTCTAGCGATATCATCAATGATGTCATTTATAACTCCATCTCGGTTATCACGGAAGAAAATTCCATACCTGGCCAATTTATGTATAGCCGCTCTCGCGTGGTTTCGTATGCTTTCGTCATTTGGATTCGAATACCCTGTCATTGCCGCAATCCTAGTCCTAAATGATTCCGAATCGATTCCTTGACAATTACTTAGTATTTCCAATTCGCGTGCGGTTGATACAATATCCACTTCCAGCGTTGACAAAAAACCTAATCCTCCTACATGTTCCGGCAAGAAAATTCTGTGTTTGCAATCGGAATGCGATATTCCATTTCGTTTCATTATTGAGTGTGCGATGCTTAGGTCTATCCTATATAATTCATCCTGTTCAAAGTCGTTTTGAAGCGGCACATAACTGTGCATGGACGTAACTAGCATGTTAGAGCATTTAACTTGTGCTCTATGTTCCATATTACGTAGCTTCAGTTTGGAGAGTCTATCATGCATTTTATTAATGGTGGCTTGACTTGATGCAGTGGCATCCGCTCCCAATGTAGAAGTTAGCCCAAGATGACGATGTGCTTTTGGGTGAACCAAATTGTTCCATTTGATTTTTTCATCTGCTGATATATTATCATAGTCGATTAACTTATAAAACTCCGTTAATTCTTTATCCTGCAAGAAAATCTTGAATGGCACCTGTTCCTCGATCGGAGCATCATGTACGAAGCTCCAGGCTGTGCTCCAACTTTTTTCCAAATTCATTGCCATTTTCGCAGAAATGTTGAAAAAATGTATTTCACATTTGCTGCTTTTTCTTCCTATTTTCGTTATCATGCTGAGATCTCCGGCAAGTTGGATGTAATTTTGTACAAGTGGAATTAACAAATTTTCATCATGTGAACTGATGAATTTCGTGTTGTCATCACAGTAGCCCATCATATGTATCCAAATTTCTCCGTCATCTCTATCATGTACATGAAATCGATACCTATCATAACAATGGCTGTTTGGATCATTCTTGATGATGTCACGTATTCGTTCTGATACCGTATCCCATGCGTCATGTTTCATCTTGATGACGAGATTAGCAATTGTCGGGCTATCAGGGTTACCCTGTTCCAGCCCGCAGACAAACTTTGCGAAAGCCGTGCCCTTGCACGTCACAATTTCCACTAGTTTTTCTCCCATCATACATGCCTTGAATTCGATGAAACCCTCATCGGGGAAGCCATTGATCCGCATCGCTGTTAAAATAATTTCTAAGCAGACTCTATCGAAGAATTTTTCTTCGTCCTCGTCGAGTTGGACAGAAGGTACGTTGCTTTCGATACAATCTTCGCGAAAGCTCTGTTCTACCGCGACGAGTGTTGCGCAACTTTTGCCTTGTCGATAGGAAGCTATGCCTCTGTGGAGAATTTTGGTTTTTTCGATTGCTGCGCTTGTAATCTTCGTGATTATACTATTTAAAAAACAATAAATATCGTTACAGAGCGATATCGGCCTGTATTCATTGAGTTTTCCAGGTTTTGGGATGGGATACCTGGCGATTTTCTTCATTTCGTTGGGAATGTACCTCATTACAAGCATTAGCTTTATTATTTTCCACAGTACTTGTCTCCATCGTTTTCCAAATCTACCTATAGTAGCCATTTGGAATCCTGCGTGTCTAGCTTTGCTAGGTATGCTTGCTAGACTCTTCCATAATTTGCCTTCAACTTCCTTTTCCCTATGCATTGTACCTTCCGAATCGAGTAGATAAAAAGGGTAAAAGAATTCTCGTCGATCTTTGGGAGGATAGCGAAATAACCGATGTAGATATTTATTGTGTGCCGCGATGAATGCTCGCTTGACTTTCCGTGAAAGCTTTTGTCCGTTATGGATGAGATTGGGTATATCTTTCATTGTGATTTTTCGTTCACTTTTTAGTTTTATTCCGCGAGGGCCTAATTTTCCTTCTGAAAGAACTTCCGCAAAGGCACAGTTTTCTTTTGCCTGCGTATTCCCCATCCATCTGCCATGATGTTGTTGGGTTGCATGAAGTTCTTCTACCTCGTTGATGCAAGGACGCATTTTCAATAACTCTTCATCCCAGATTACCGAGTGGGTCATAGGTGCTGATCTCTGCTTTTGTAGGACTTTGCGTGTAAATGCATCTATAGAATTGATGCGGAGGAAGTACTCGAGAGTTCTTTTGCGATATTGAATCTGTATTATATTGATTTTATTTAAAATTTTTTGCAGCTTGATGTGGCATTCCTCTAAACTTTCTTGCACTCTTTGTCGAAAATCTAAGTTATGAACAAGAGATGCTGGGTCCCAAAAGTTGGTTAATGGTTCCTTCCACGCACTCATGTCCTTCACTAATATATCTACCCATGTGGATATTGTGTGGATATTAAAGCCATGTGTGCATTCCGCATCCTTCAGCCATGAATTGATGAGAGTTGACAAGGAATCGGATATATGAGGTAAGAAGTTGGCCTTGGGTTTATCTGACTGGTCATCTTCGCCCGTAGTTGATTGCATATCTGACTTTCGTTTGTGATTTCTCATATGTTCGATGGCATTAACATGAGTTTCTCTTTCCAGTTCTTCCGCACATAGCTTGGTATATATAGTTTTGGCATTGCGTTCAATTACATTAGTTTTGACGATACAGTCGCGAATTCTCCAAAAATCTTCTTCATTTAAATCGAGACAGTCATCATCATTTTGAAGAATGTACAACTCCTTCAGCCAATTTTGCGCCTTTTGCAAAAGATTAGCTTTGGCTTTAACTGCATTTCTTAAGTATCTGAGTTTGGATGGGATGGGTAGATTTTGGAACATGCGGAAGCCCTTCCCCTGTCGTAGCCGTCCTCGAGTGGCGCCTGCGGAAGCTACGTTGTCTTTCTCCTCTGTGAATTTGAGTTTATGCATGGATTCATTCACACCATTCATGAATTGTTTGAAAATAAATGCGATTTCTAGAGCTTGATTCTCCGTTATCTTAACCAATTTATTTTTTGATCCACAGACACGTTGATCTAAGCCGGTTTTCCATATATCTTTACTCAACGCGTCGATCCGAAACTCTAAAGGTGAGATGTGATAATCGGTAAGATCGGCTTTGTCACCTGAGATTGTTTGAATTTTACTATAAATTGCTGATTGTTCTTTAAACTTTTCACTATCTTTGAATTGATTTGGATCTAGCGTTATATTTTTTCCTCTTGGACCGGAATTTTTCATCTTGATCTGATATAATTTTGAATAATTATATTTAATGGATGAGATTCCGTCCTCATTATTGTTCCGGTCGTTTCTTTGGTATTCACATACGATAAGCGAGTGGTCGGAGGGGAAAAAAGTAGCACCTTGGAGTCTGCGGACATATGCGTTCGGGAATAATATTTGTGATTTTTCACACGAAGGAACCATTATATGATCGATGCCCCTTGCCCCTGAACTTCCATATCTTGTGACATAAGTTTTATTATTTTGGCATTTTCGTACGAACGATTCGTAGTCCTCATCGAGTCGCGAAAGGATGCCGTCAGTCAATTTAGTCTTCCTGAAATTTCCGATATTGTCTCTGTTTGACGTTGTGCATGTCTCTTGGAAGTCACCTACAATGATGATAGAAATGTTTTCATGATTGCGTTCCCAGGAAGTTTTTATTTTAAAGATTCGGTTGGCGATATCATTATTTGTGCCGTGAGTGACGTTATCGTGTATTTCAGCTGATGAAGCATAAATCGATATGATGCCAAGAACCTTGCCGTCTCCGAAACGAAGTGCTATACAAGTTACTCTGCCATTTAAGAAAGATTGAAAATTAGAAATTGTTTTCCCTCCCCAGCGGAATGTATCGATTAAAATGATTTGATGGTGGGTTTGAAAGCATTCAATTCTCGATGATTGTAGTTCACTTTTTGAAAAAGATTGCCAGGCATCAGTCGGTGCATTTGAAGCAATATATGGCTCTTGGAATGCGATATATGTTAGATCTTCTTTTATCATTAGTTCCGCCGCTGCGAGATGATCATATTTATTTTGTATATTATATGATGCAATTTTGTCGATATGCTGGGTGGGAGATTTTTCCTGAACTATTACTTTTGGTATGGGTTGATGATACCCTAGTAATAGATTTTTTTCCTCTTCTGATATTTCAGAGAGGTTAACAAGATTGAGACTTTCCTTTTGACTGGGTGGATTTGAAATAAGGCTTTGCTCGTCATTTGATTGATCCGATTCATATTCTTTTTCTGGATCGACATCGATGAATGAAAGAGGTGACTGTGCATAATTCTTGCGAATGTTTGAAGTATTCAGAGAACATTCTGCATCCGAACTGGATATATCCGATGAGTTAGTAGTTCTATCATCTTCGGAATCTGAAGAGAAGAGACGATCATAATAATTTCTAGTAACATTTTGGTTATTTGATGGTTCAACTTGGTCGAATACTAAAACTCTGCTTGATTCTTGTGTTTGCAGTAGGCTATCCTGGATAGAAATATCATCTACAGAATCCGGTGTGATTTGAGTTGCCGGGGCGTACGGGGGACAAGATTGCGGAGTTGGAGATTGAAACATATTATGGTAGTTGTAACTTGTCTAATAAAGTCAATTTAGATGGAATATATGTACCTGCTATTCGGTAGCTGGATGAATTCTGCCTCGGAAGATAAAAGAGCTAGGGTCAATTCTTTTGATGAGATTCAAGATTAATTTTCGAAACGATGGATTCCGTGTAAAGAAATGTTTGATCCAGATTAATTGTTCGTCCTTATTCTCTAAGATATCTGTTGTAGCATAAATAATTTGGTCGAGTTTGATGAAGAAATGTTCGAAATCGAAGTAGTTATAATAAAACAAAAGTTTTCGATGATTGATTGTTTTTGCGTTATTGTTGATATTCGTTAAAAATGACGTTCCAGGTACAAAGATGTTTCTTTTTCGTAGATATTCGAAAAGAATGGGATGGATTGCCTTAAACTGTTGTATCCACGAATTCCAGAAACGTAGGAGATTTCTGAGGATAGTTTTTGGCGACGATGTTTTTTCTTGATTGGTGATATTTTGTGTCCACAATAGTAGTTGTAGCTCAATGGATTTTGTGTCCTGGTCTTGAATATAATTTTTAAGTATGTCCAACCAAAATTGTTTTGAAAAGTTGTTTTGAAGATGCGGATTCATGTCCTGGTAACTGATTGATGGGTTATAGGCCAATTCTGAATTCTGCAGAAACCTCTTATGCGGGAGCGGCTTTTGGAGGAGAGGTTTGATTGGAATTTTATAGATAGGACAATTTTTCTGACACGTGTCTTTTGCGATTCGAGTCCCGCTTAGATGACGTATTTTAACGTTGGAAATGATCGAACGTAGCCAGGAAATTTTTTCCTAAATAATGGATTTTGAAATTCGAATCTTGGGAAGTCGTTGCTTAGTGCGGGTTTAAATTTATATACTTAGGCACGAGTCTTGGTTTGAAATTTTCAAATCGAGAGATGATCTAATTGCAAACGGCAAAAATACGTTCTCGGTCTTGATCCTTCCTGATTGGTAGCTGAAAATGGCCAAAAAAGGTGATGCCGATGGATAGAATTCCTATGTGTGAAGTTAAATCGGAGTCTCAAAGACGGTAGCTTATCAAATATAGATATGCTTAGAGCTAATTTGCTTTAGGAGAGGTCTATAATCACTAGACGAAAGCAAAAGTTGCGGAACCAGGCTGAATTTGCTCGGTTTTTGCTAATTCTTTCCTAAAAAAGGGTTGAAATAGCGATAGAAGATGAGATTGCACACAATGGGAGTCCGGTAAGAAAGGAATCTAACGATGTGTGAACCTTGGAAGTTGGAGAAGGTCTCGGTCGGCAATTCACAAAAGCCGGCAAAATCCCATGGAGAAGGGGTCGTTCTCCAGTTTACGTTTTTTTAGAGTTACGGTATAGTACTACGACGAATAAAACGGGTTTGATGAAATTAATTTTTGATTTAATTGTATAAAAGGAAATTGCATCTGGACAGCAGATCACCGCCGTATTTATTATATGTTATGTCCATGAGCAAAAGTACCTTGTGGAAAAAATAGCTGTTGGATTCTACTCAGTATTTATAATATTTTCTTTCTATTTACCGTCTTCCTACTCTGAGACAGAGAAATTGTTCTTCACGTGTATTTTATGAAGCACGTTCCAAATAACACAAATATAAACTCTACGTACGATCTGGATGAAGTCCCACTCAAGACAAAAAAGCCTATTTATTCTAGATATGATATTTTTGTAGAAAGCTACGATATGAACATGAACGGAATGCAGAAATTGTAAACCAATCCTGCTTCAACACAAAATAATCTTAATCTGCAAGAGTCCGATAAAACAGTTTTCCTGGAAGAATCATCTTGATTGAAATATAAAACGGCTAAAGTAACTGCATTCCTCACAATCACAATCATGACGAAAACGCTACCTACCTTGAGTATATTATACGGTTCTGCCACTGGGAACTCTGAGCATATAGCAAAAGAACTCTCTACGTCAATCCCAAGTAAAAGTGACTTTTACTCGGCGGTTATCTGTTGTGAAATGAATCAATTCAAGCGAAAATGTCAAAAAGCATGGGATGCTTGTCCAGGAGGTCCAGAGGATCCTCTTCATCCTGTTATTTTGGTTACTTCCACCACTGGAAATGGAGATGCTCCTGAAAATGCGGGTCGCTTTATTCGATACATCAAGAAAGCAGACACTGCGAAAGTCCAACCGTTTAAAAATTGTACGTTTACGGTTTTAGCGTTAGGAGATACAAATTATGATCAATTCTGCGCCACAGGACTGGTAAGTACATCAGCATAATGCTAGTAAAAAACTAGTTGTTCGTGAACCACAATGAACTCAATGGCTCGTATCAATGCTTTTACACATGTTTTTAATAGCTCGTGGATAGAAAATTGAAGGAACTAGGAGGGACTCGAGCAAAGCAGATTGCATGTGCAGATGAAGGGACTGGTTTAGAAGATGTTGTTGAGCCATGGAAAGAAACTGTAATGTACGATTTAAGAAAAGCTTGCTTGAGAAAGTTTGCTAACGATTTCGATCAGGATAACACAAATTCAAATATAGAAGAGAAAAAAGAGGACGAGCAAGATGTCCCAAGCGAAACTAAAGCTGATAATACCATCGCAATTGATCCTGAAATGGAGAGTACAAAAGTAGAATCTGAAGGAGTAGAAATTATCAATATCATTGCCCAGCAACATAAGATTACCTTGAAACAGCACCTTTCTAATTTCTCTTTACCTTCCATTACTGCCTCCATGTCCTCGTGTACACTCATTGACAAAATCAATTGCGATTCTAACCAGGAGAAAATTGATAATATGACATCAGTAGAAGAAGAGCGTAGATCAATCATATCAGGATCATCCTTGTCTGCTGGTTGCTTATTCAACATGCAAAATCCTTATTCTGCAACCATATTAAGTGCTAGGTATCTTACCAATACATCTACGAATCCACTTTCAAAAGCTCTTCTCTCTTGGTCTACATCTCCTTCTGACCTATCTATTGCTCTTTTGGAAGAGATCTCAAATACTTTTAACGTTTCACAAAATGAAAAAGATGCTAAACGTGTTATTGAACTTACGCTTAATCTTCCAGAAGACTATTCTCTGGAATATGAGCCAGGTGATTCAATAGGTATGCTCGTATCTAACGAATATACATTTGCGTTCAAATCTATCATTTCAACCTTGCAGAAACAACATCAGGTAGACGTGAAAGAGCAACTTATCAAAGTTGATGAAAATGATCCCATTTCTATTTTTGACGCAATTGCAAAAACAGTTGATATCACTAGTATTGTAAAGAAACGAATATTGGCTCGATTAGCTCAACTATGTCAAAATGAGCATGAGTCCAACGTTCTTTCATTCCTGTCTAGTAAAACTGCTGAAGGAGAACTGTTGTATAAGGAATTTGTAGAGAAATATGTTCTAAACATTGGACATATTCTGGCCTTATTTCCATCCTGCAAACCAACTGTTCAAGATATTTTGGGAATTTGTGATGCGATGGTACCCCGTTATTATTCCATCACTAGTTCCCCTTTATTTCTAAAAGATAAACTGACGATTGCATTCTCAGTTGTGGATTATTGCATCGAGGATCTTCCTTCCGGTAAACAAATCATTCCTAGCCGACGAGGTGGACTTGCTACACAATATTTAGAAATTCAATGTGCTTCTCTTCTGTCCTCCTCAACAACCCAAAATCCACTTCAGACATCCATCCCTATTTTTCCAAAAGCTTCAGATGACTTTCGTCTACCAAAGTCGTTGTCAACACCCTTAATTCTTGTTGGCCCTGGGACTGGTGTCGCCCCCTTTCTTGGTTTTCTTTCTCACCGTTCTTGTCTGATGAAAGAAAAGAAACAAATGGAAGCAGAAGCGGAACAAGGAACTTGGAGGGGAGGTTTTGAGATTGAAGAAAAATTAAATGAAGTGAAATTGAATCCTGGAAGCCGTCCTAATAATGGTAATGGTGCCAAATCAATGCTGTTTTTTGGATGCCGTTGGCCTGATCATGATTACTTGTACAAAGCAGAATTACAGCAATTTCTGTTGAATAAGACGCTGACTTCATTACACTCTGTATTCTCAAGAGCACCTTCTCAAGAGGGACGCAAATATGTTCAACATGAAATGGAAGCAGTAGGACAAGATATAGTTAATCTCATTTGTAATGAAAACGCAAGTGTGTACGTATGTGGAGACGGCAATGCCATGGGAAAAGATGTCCAAGATTGTTTGGTATCTTTATTGAATAAATATGGAGGAGATGTTGTGAAAGGGGCGACAAATAAGATAGATGATGCAGGACAAGTATACATGGAAAATATGAAGAAAAAGAATAAGTTCGTCTTGGATATTTGGAGTTAAACGAGACAATAATGTTTCCAGATTACTAAATAACTAAAGTAATTTGATATGCATTATCCAATTCTAAGCAATGTTTCATTTCAAAAGTTAAACACGATTCTTGCTCGGGTAGTTGTTATTATTATATAATTAATATATGTGAACCTGTTATGCGGTATAACTACTACCATACGTACCAGCGAAAAAGGAGAAAATGAGTGGTGTCAATATTTGCTGGTGTCGCATAGTTTCACAACGAAGGTATCCTGCACTTGAAATAGACATCACTAATCTTATCCAAATGATCCAATCTCCATACCCTTGATAAAACTGATCACGATAACCATTAAATTAAAGGATCGATTCTTATTATGGTTTCCAGCAAAAAAGAGTACTTCTTATTTTCAACCCTGATTTACTTCTTTAGCTTTCAAGAGTCTACAGCATTTGTGCCCTCAGCAATCACAAATGAGGACACTTTCCCTTCTCAAGTGAAACTATCTAAAGCTCGATATCAAAGTAAAAGGACACTCTCTGAAGAAAAACTTTCCTATTTTCGTTTATGTTCCACCTCAACTCCTGATTCAGTCGCTGAAATCTTAAACAAGCACAAGAGTGACGACGACAATAATACCAATATCTTTCTAGGAAAGAGAAAATGGTTGGGTGGAGCAATCACAACTGATAAAACAAATATTTACGGAATACCAGCACATGCTCATTCAGTCCTTAGGATCCAGTTGTCAAAAGGTATGACGGGAATAGATCAAGACCATCATAGCGTCAAATTAGATTCTATTCCTTTACCATCTCGATTTCAAAAACGACGTTTTAAATGGTTACGTGGGATATTAGTTGGTGATTATTTGTTTGGCATTCCTTCGTGGTCAAGTGCAGGCGTTTTACGTGTCAATCTAAATTCTAATTACCTCCATAAACTTCAGCAACATTTTATTGAAAAGAAAGAATTATCAGATGATGGAAAAATACGAAAAGCACAAGAAGATGATAGAGTATCTGTGCTTCCACTTCCTGTGTCAATAATTGACCATGATAAAAATTCTAAGCCATCCATGAATCGATGGTTATGGCACGGCGCTGTACTTGTAAATAATAATAAATCCGAACACACACAACAGGGAGATACCATTCGAATCTATTGTATTCCTGCAAATGCTAATCGGGTTTTAAAGGTGACATCACACATCTCTGAAGAATCCTTTCACGAAAGTAAGAATTTTGCTACATCGTATATTGGCCCTTGTTTGTCCAATCAATGCAATAAATGGTATGGCGGTATTTTGGGACATGATGATGCCGTTTATGGTATTCCTTACTCGGCTGGATCCATACTACGTATTGATACAAAACAAGATAGCTCTAACTGCGACAATACAGAGACGAAGGATGATATTGTTCAATTACAAGGAGATTTCGGCATTGGTAAATATAACTGGCATGGTGGTGTATTAAGCCCAATCAATGGAGCTATATATGCATTCCCAAGTCACGCTAACACAGTTCTAAAAATTGATACCACCAAAAATGGTGAATGGACAAAGTTGCCCATTGGCCTTGCATTCCATGATGATGATCATATAGCAGCTGAACTTACAGAAGAACACAGCAATATGCTAAATTCGAAATATAAATGGTTGGGGGGAGCAATAGGGGAAGATGGAGCCATTTATGGCATGCCGAGCGATTGTTCATGCATTCTTCGAATAAATCCACATACTGATGAGTGTTATACATTTGGCGAATCAATTTTATCAAAACTCACGGAAGAGCACGGATACTCCATTCGTCAATTGAAGAACAAGTGGCAAGGAGGTATTTTAGCCCCTCGTGATGGTTGTATATATGCTATCCCAAGTGATGCTGAATGTGTATTGAAAATTGATACAAATCCCTCGGATAAAAATAGAGGCATAATCAACGACGATGATCGAATCTCTTTACTCAACATTGAAAATGACTTCATGTCTAATAAAAAAGTAACTGACAAATGGCAAGGAGGCTTTTTGGCTGAAGATGGTAACATATACGCCATACCTGAAAATGCAGATCGAATATTAAGAGTTGTTGTGGGTGATCCCAAAACAGGGGACAAACAGTCGTATTTAGAATTATTGTAATTATTTTTGTTAGACTTTTGCGAGTCGCTTTATCTCATAAGCTTTGTTATCATGGGACATTTATTTCGATGTTGTTGTTTTAAATAACGCATTTCCTTTAAGAATTTCAATGTCCACATCATGATATGGAAAACCAGTCGAAGAAACTGCCCCATTCTGAAACTTTTTAGGTGCTTCAGGAATGATTTTGTCCTTAAATTGAATATCGAATTCGAGAAGAATTGTTGCGAGTAATATCTTTATTTCAGTTATGGCAAAGCGCCTTCCAGGGCATATAGTTGCTCCTCCACCAAATGGATTCACGGGGCGGACAAGAATTTTGCCATTTTTTCTAAATACAGGTGGTTTACCATCATTTCCAGGCAAAAAACGGTCCCATTTGAATTTTAGAGCATCTTCAAATACTTCCTCATCACGATGGTCCAATGTGGTGCTTGTTATGAATATAGTATCCTTTTTAACATTAAACTGCCTCTTTTTCTTATCAACATTTAGTTTAATCTCGAAATCTCTATTAGCTGTTCTAAATTTAAAAGATCTGTGCGCAGTGGTAAGCCTGATAGTTTCTGTGAGGATAGAGTCCAAATTCACCATACGATCAAGATCCGAAAGAGTAAAATATTTTGATTCATTTTCATTTTGAAGCTTCATGTCATGAATGTCACGAATTTCTTTTTTGACAGCTTTGTACGCATCATCATGCGAGAGCAAATTGTAAACTAGCCAAAACGTTGTAGGGATGGCATTGGTATAAGTTGCCCAATGGAAGGTAAGTTGGCGATGAATTTCATCCTCGATAGTAAGTTTTGGTTTATAGGCATCCATAATTTCTTGTACAAGTCCACTTGGTTTGTCGTCTCCAGATAGATCATCCTTACTTGAAAGAATTTTTTTGAAGTGATCAACAAGTTTCTCTCTAGCCTCATAACCTTCGCGTAAAGCCTTTCGTTTTTTCTGTTCCTCCTTACTTTTTCCTTCTTTAAAGAAACGTGCAATGTATCTCTCAAAAATGAGAGAATTTTCAAAGAATTCATCTGTAGCTAAACTAGGATAACCCATTAGAACATCCGTGTTATTGAAATAAATCAATTTGCAAAAAAAATCCATAATTCCCTTTGTGCTCCAGGTGCATTGCTCATCCTTAGTCATCTTAGAGACCTTATCTGTAAGAGATTCTTGAAATTCTAATACAATTTGTTCTAAACTGCCAGTTTTCATTAAGTGTTTGTCATAAATTGCATGATCATGATCATTTTTGGCTACTTCTTTTGCTCCTTCACTAGACAATCCAAAGCCACTTCTTAATATTAATTCTAAAGTACTATTCCAAGAAAGTTGTGGGATTCTACCACTAATTACTTGAGTAGCCGCAGCTGAATCAGTAATGAAAATCATGGATTTCCCACTAATATAAGCACTGAAAATACTTGAGTTGAGGCGATGAGCCCAATGTTCCATAAACTTGGCTGGTGCAGCTTGAAGAGATATTCCAGATCCAATATAGGGAATGAAATATGGTACAAAGGGAGGGCTTCGAGGATCATTAAAGAATGGATGAGAACGCCAAGAGAATCTTTTCACAATCCAAGCAAGAGAAAGTGCTCCGATCCCAAAGCTAATAAAGGGGTTTAAATTCCATTTTGTTTCGATTGATAGTCTATTGTAACTTGAGGTCAAACTGCTCAAGGAAGCATTAACATATAGAGTAAGTTTAGAGTAATCCATTGGAGTAGCTATTTTATTTTATGAGAAAAAATTAATTCATTGATTTTTGTTGTCAACAGACGTATAATTTGGTATATGGTTGAACGTACGTACATATCCTCTTTCATTTGACTTTCATGGACCAAAACCTCAAGTTTTTTTATGCTCAAGATGTCTTTTTCATTATTGAGAACAGAAAACTTCGTAAGCAAAAAACTTCTGAGATTTTTTATCTTACGAATTATTGTCATGATATGTTACAGCAGGTGCATACAGCAATCTTAAATGACATACAATATGATGCACATAGACAATAGCTGCATAAGACTACACTAAGTTAACCCTCGGTGTCTCTAGAGAGAAAGGAGAGCATGATCCACTCCCGTAGTTCTATGTTAATTTGCACCACATCAATATAAATAAACACATGATCGGGTAATCTCTGTCCATATTGAAGTCACTGTTTCAAGTGGTAAAAGACGTTCTGTGATATTTTCTGTTTATAATTATTTTGTGCTGAAATGCTATATCGTAACAAATACTCTTTTGCAGAAAAAAGAACATAACAATGAATATGACCTGTCCTGCAACGGTTTCGCATTTTTGATAAAGAGCGCTTTTTGAAAACGAATTAAACACGCTGCATTGTGAAAACAATTGTTTTTGAACAAAAAAGAAAGAATTTCATGAGAGAACAACAAATATGTTTCAATGCATAGCTTTTTTTATAATGATCACTTTCATGTGGAAAGTATTTCTGATTCATCTTTTTCCTGTGATATCACAATGACGTAAGCTGTCTAAGTTGTGTCTTAAGATCAAGAAATATTTGCCGCAAATAAATTATGCGTACGTATGCATTTTTAGTGACACAAACATCTGAATGAGCATGAGCTTGTGAATGACAAAAATAGTGCAACATTTTCATAATATAATCAATTTGCTTTTCTTCCTGACTACGACACTCACAACATCAAAATGACATTTATGAGTTCCTTTCTAATCTTATTATGCACTAGCATCTTTCAAACATCTAATTCATTCCAAAACCCCATCGCCACTAGTACCGCATTCGTAGGAAGAACTTCACAACAGTTGCTACAAAACAATAGAAAGTGTCATTTAAACCAAAAAACAACTTTGTCCATGGCAGTTTCTTACGATGATTGCTTCGACGTCGGATTTACTGTAGATATACCAAAACCATTAGGAGTCGTTTTTGGCGAAAATCCCAACCCTTACTATGGAGTTGTCATAGATGATGTCTCAGAAGGATTGAACGGTGGAAAGGCTGGACTTCGTGTTGGTGATCAACTTCTAGCAGTGAATGGGAAAGTAGTTGTAGCAAAAGATTTTGACTCGATTTTGGATTTATTGAGGGATGCACCAACAGAGCTTGAGTTGGTTTTGTATCGCGGGACTGTTGGTATGCTTTTTACTACCTTGGACAATTATTCTACAGGTGTTGTTGGAGATTCGGTGGTGGAAGAAGATGAGACAGAAGAAGTTATTATGGACGAAAACTACGAGGCTCCAGTGATCGAATTTGAAGAAGAAAAGCCACTGACAGCAGGAGATGTTTTTAAGGCATTCGGTAAGCTAGGAAATATTGTCTTTTCATCAGATGAAGAGAAACCGGCTCAACCAAAAGAAGAAAAAAAGAACACTGGTTTTTTTGGTATTGGTGGAGATGCCATTCAGCTGGATGGAGATGATGCAAATACTCTCAAATAAACTCATGGTTTAAGCAGCAAATGAGATCATGCATTGTGAGAAATTCTTGACGAATTATATTTGTAATCATTTATTGCATTTCTTTAGGCTAGGGTTATTGAAATCATTAAAATTTAAGATAGATAAGTATGCAATTTGCTTACAGATTTAATGAAAAGAAACTTTATTTTGATTCCGCTACATAAATCCGCACTGCCGAATAGAAGCTGCATAGTCTTTTGTAGCTCCACTCCTTCCGTTGCATTGATAATTAGTATTTAAACTTATAATATAATGGAACCAAAAAGTTGGCAGATATAAGACATCACCAGCTTGCAAAACGATTTCATTTACTGTAGCATGCCGAAATGCAGGAAATTCATCAAGATCTGGCTCTGACCAGTCTACTGCAGAATGTCGTCCGCTGGGATGATTGCGTTCATATAAACACAAGTTTTTACAATTTTTTGGATGAGATAGGACATATCGACGTTCTCCTTTGAATATAGCAATCATATTTCGTGATGAATCGAAATGGTTTTCTTTCGAAATTTGAGAAGAGAGAAGTGAGAACAAATTTGTAAAAACCTAGTAAAAACCTCACGACCGCATACATGTTCATTTCATATCTTGAGATCTTTTGTACTTACCAGCTATGTTACCCTTCATTCCAAAACGACAATTAATCCCTCGAGTGTCATCCTCATCGACAATATAAATGGATTTTTTGGGTTTCAAAAATGGAACTTCATGAAACAAATAATCCGTTTGTTCTATATTACAACTTCGGCCCTTTTGACAAGAATTCAATCGAAAATACCAATGATCTTCATTTTTTTCATAATTAGATTCTTTTTCCATCTCCTTGGCATTCTTTAACCATTGCGTATAGGACATTTGGATATTTTCAGTAGGGGGTTTCCAATCACCATTTTTTTTTTTATGGTTCATCTTCCAATACATGAAATGATTGTTATGACTATATTCTGTCCTATGCAATGTTTGCCCTCCTAGTAATGTTGTAAGATAATCTGGTTGATGCCAGCGTTCGACAGTTTCTAATACTAATGGATCATCCCGGATAATAAAGGGTTTTTCAGCATTTCGATAATTAAGTGCTTTTTGATATTCTGTTGAATGTTGAAAAACACATAAGCCTTGATAAATGTGTGGTTTTTGCGGTGGATCAGGATCATCTGGATTCCAATTTTGAATTACTTCTAGAACATTCCATTCTTTCGGATAATCATTGGGAGGGTGTTCTGGGCAATTGAATACGTCGTAGTCAATTTCATCATCCTCTTTTGTAAAAATTGGTTCGTACGGATCATTACGGACGCTCTTGACAAAGTCTTTCATTCTCTCAGAGTCAGAAAGGGGGTGCTTTGATTCATGTTCAACCCTTAATTTCCTATAATGTTTCATAATTGTACTATGATCATTTGTATCAACAACGTCGTCTAAATCCCAGTTGACTTCATTTACAGGACTAGAACGCTGCCCTTGATTATTACGATATCCTTCATCCTTTTCGTGCATTCCTCTTCTTAAAGTAGATTCTGAGTGTATGCCTTGTCTCCATATTGAAAATAGAGAATCTAACCAGGACATTACCAAAAACGAAATTCCTATGGACGCTGCTATCGTCAAAAATACAATCTTCAGGGTATGACATTTACTGTATTTTCGCCTTTGCTTGCTTATTTTCACCATGGTGTGCAAAAATACTCCTTGTAGTGTGTCTCTTGAATAAGATTCGTGTTTCTGGATCGATTTCCCTTTCAAAGCTATGCAAAATTGATCTCGTCGGTTAGAACTCTGCTGTACCACAAGTTTTTTATCGTTTTTGCTTAAAAGAAAAAAAACTCACAGAGATGTAGAGAGGGTGTATGTTTTCAAGTTTTACGTATTCGTATTGAAAACTAGCAAGAGTAAATGTGTAATCACAAGCTCCAATTATTTTCATATACTCCTCACTTGCAAGTCCAAACGCATAAGTAAGCATTGATTTGAATTATTTATTGTTTTAATGAACTATAGGCATTCTTGTATTCATGAATCTTTTTATCACTCATTAGCATGTATAGCAGGACAAAAATAATATGATGCAAAATATCTTGGTCCAACTAGTACTTTTTCCACACTTCCCATAAAAATGAATACACATTATTATATGAATGCAATTTACTTTGCAAAGGGAAGAACGAGATAAGAAGCATAAAAGAGCTTCCATAGATACATGTAATATGAAAAGACTTCCTTGTTATCCTCTGCATTGACGTTTTTGCCCTCTTGCCTAGCCTTCCAACCAAATCGAAATGCAACGAATGCAATTCCTGCTCTAAATGCAGGGATATATGAACTTTCTACAGAATTCTGAGCTATTGCCAAATAACTTCCACCAGCAAATCCTAATCCAAATGAATAGAATAACAAGGACACTAACCGTCTCATGGTATGAAAGATTGCTTTCTGACCTACTCGTACTGTAAAAGTGCGGATATTAGCATGCTTGTCTCCCTCGATATCTGGAACATCCTTCATGAGAGCAATTACAATACCAAATACTCCAAAAAATAGAGAAGACAATTGGCATTTTAAGTCATTTGATAAACATTGCAAAACTGTGGTTGTACCAGAAGTAGCAGTAGAAGAGAATGCGGCTGCAAGAGCATGAGCATAAAATCCGGCATTAACAACTGTTCCACGAACGGCAACAATGCAAAACGCCGCCAAGATAGGAAAACGTTTTAGACGAAATGGTGATAAGGAATACATTGTTCCCAAAATAGCACTTCCCCAGAGAGCAAAGTTGAGGCCGTTTGTTCCGTATAATGGATGTGCTATTCCCAGAGTTAATGAACCAATGAGTGATAGTGCGACAATTATCTTCGCATTGTTAAGAGATAAGTCACCATTTGCAATGGGGAGGTATGGTTTATTGATTTTGTCAATTTCCACATCTGTGATCTGGTTGAGACCCGTAATGTAAAGGTTCATCAAAAGAGCAGGCACCATAGCATATAAGGTAGATTTGAGCATATTAGCAGAAAATATGCTTTGTACAGTTGGAGCTGCAAGCATATGGATGGCCGGAATCGCAAGAGCCGATCCAATAAGGGTATGTGGTCGTGTAAATCGCCATACGACTAGTGGAAAAGGGATTTTACTGGAGTCTTCTTCTTGTGTTGCTGCTAAAGGGTATGATGATGCCCTAACTCCAGTATTATTGCTCCTTTTCCTTTCATCTCCACTGAAGTTATTTTGTCGAATTTTAGAAGTAAGCATTTGCGTAGAAGAACGCCCAAGTTGTAAAGTGGGTGTTGGACTAAAACCATGAACAACAAAGAAGGGACTTAACAAAATTACCAAACTCAATGTGTGCCACAACAGGCAAAATATTTTATTGCTGTTATCCATTTTCATGTGTGTGCCGTTTTCAGCGTTTGAAGTATGTTTTGTGAATTGGTGAATTATATATGAGCAGGCTAGTGATTATGAACAATCTGCAATATAATGGACGCCAATAGAATTGGGAATGAAAAGATGGCGTCTCATCTGGACTTTTTGCTCTATATGAAGATTGCACACGACACACTATTTAGAAATCCACCTACAGTATTCATCTACGTACGTAAATTAGTATCTACTGCTATAGTGATAATTCTAAGATCTCAGGCCCGCACGTTTAAATCGAAAAGTAATTCTTGAGAAGAGTATCAACATCTATCATGAAGGGTTTGGCACTATGCTAACATCCCGTTTAATTCTTTTGGAAGTGATCGTTTCAAAGTATTTTTCAAAGTATTTTTCAAAGTATTTTTCAAAGTATAACACATCTTGTTTGGTGATGGTGGGTGACTGCTTTGCTTCCTCTAGATGAATCCTTTTTGTGAAAATTGTATCATTAAA
>Ga0209092_10001473_pt1 | contig 22876 bp, 10 predicted proteins | sample FraStrMetagenome_FD_187446 | JGI IMG/M metagenome (GOLD analysis project Ga0209092, IMG submission 187446) | Marine eukaryotic phytoplankton communities from Arctic Ocean - Fram Strait ARC3M Metagenome (SPAdes) (version 2) | ecosystem: Environmental > Aquatic > Marine > Oceanic | place: Fram... | reverse complement strand
TTCTCCTTTTACTTCTCCTTTTATTTCTCCTTTTACTTCTTTAGTATTTACCTTCATGTCTCCTTTCCTTTCTTCTTCTTCCATGTTATGATTCGTATCTTTTTCTTCCTCGTTCGTTTCTTCTTTCATTAGTTTTTTTGTCTCTTCATTTTTTTCTTTTGTCGTGATACCATTGGATGCACTCTCATCCTTACCTTCGATCTTTACTATTTTCGTCTCACTAGATTCCTCATTGGCAGTACTAGAAGCTCTTGCCGCACTTGCTTCCACAACTATCAACACACCGAAATATTATTACATGGCAATTGAGAAACGAATGAAAAATAAAATTTGGAAAACGATCTGCACATCGAGACTACGAAAAACTTACTTTCGTCACTGGAGGAGTTCCCCATATTCGATCTCAATGTCACGGTTGAGGAGGAGAATGATGATGAATGCACCTATGAAAAATTATTTGCTCACAAACTACCGCGCGCTCGATTGTGTCAGGTGAGATGATAAGCTATCAGATTTCACTACGTAGATTTGTCCTAAAGATATTACTACGCATAAGAGAACATCCTTCAGTCTAAGATTTTAACGTTTGTTTTCATTGATTGATTATTTGTCTTTTTTTAATCTAGAAAGCTATCAATTCCAGTAATAAGTCGTGGTGATCTGTGTCTATCTTATTCATCTACTCTTGAAACTTAAATTATGATGTTGTAACCCTAGAAAGCACCTATGTGAAAATGTTGACATATATGCCAATGTTTTTTTGTTTCCTTTTTACGGAGACTCGACAAAAATGGAATAATTTCATATCTGCTAGAGCGAACTCGTAATTGGAATGTTGAACCCTTGTTACTAAGAGACACCGCTAAAACAGTCACAAACACAGAAAACGAACAATCTTCATAGAAAGTTATATAGAACACTTGTAGACACGAACAACATCTCTAAGATTAGTTTATGAAGCGCCCAAGATAACGAAAATAAAAACAATTGCAAACAGTCTATTACAACATGTTGATTCTCTGGGATGTCTTACATCAAAACCAACAACATGAAGGATTTTCACGCAAAGATTCAAATGAAAATTAAAAGTTTGGTGTAATTTTAGACTTATAAAGGGAATAGAGTATAAAAAAAACTCATTCAAAAATCATCAAGATTTCTTTCCATTTTGATCAACGGCAGTCACAGTTCGAGATCATGCATGACGAAAAGTTCGAGTGAGTAAAGGTGTTTAGAATATAGGTTAATGACGACAATAATATGATGTCGTCAAACCTGAACTTGAGCTTTGAAATCACCAAGAACAGGTATAATCATATCCATACACTAAATGATAAGCAAGAGTCCTGATCAAAAGACCAAAAAGAGCATTTGGAAAAGATACCGAAAGCAAGAATCCATATTTTTTCCAGACCTAAACAATATACACATTTCTTTCTCTATTTGTAGTTTCGTGAAAGACCATTGAACTCTCCTACAGCCGCTCCAATTAAAGAGGAGTACGATTTCCACCACCCTTCATGAGTGGTTGATTTTGACTCTTCCATCCAACTGTACATGGCCTCTTAAAAGCCATCTTTCCGCGAGTTTGATCAGCACGACCTTCCTTTCCTTTGGCACCTCCAACACGAATTTGTTTATTTGAGTTCCTAGTATGTGATGGCGCACCATTGTTATTTAATGTGTTTGAGTTGTCAGTGGATGTTCCTACGGCCGTTCTAGTGTCTAATTCACCCCCGTCAAACATGAGTTTAGCTAGCATGGCCTTTTCTTGGCGTTTTGCAAGCATGGCTTTTCGAGCAGCGACAGCGGCTGCTACTTGCTGTGCTCGTATATCATCATCGTTGGAGAAGATTCCGTTTTTGGCTTGTACAGCTGAAGGGGCTGTAGTGGTCATTTTTATTTACTGCGTTGTGAATTGATTACCGAGGTGGAATGAAAGTTACGAGAAGTATTTATTTGTCAAAGCAACGAAGAGCTTTAATGTTCTTGTCAATGAAAGATGTTTTGGTACGTGGTAATATGATAGGGCGTAGAAACCAAATAAATAGGCGGATGAAAACATTCGTCGATTTTTTTAACTATCATTCGTCATCCACAAACTTTTCTTAGCCTGAAGAATTGATTCATTCTCGGCCATCTATCTCTCCTTCTCTATTTATTACGTGACGTTGATTAAGCTATTTTTTTCGACGAATAATCACTATCGTACCTATGTAATGCAAAAAAACATTTGAGCCTAAAGCATTCAAACCAAAATTCAACGCATGATTATTCTTGCCAAATGAGTTCAATTTACTCCTTACTTGATATTTGCACGCGGACATTCGATCCTGCACGTGAAATGAATTATGTTCACATTTTTCAAGAGTTTCGAAAAGTGTGAGAAAAAAGGTTTTCAGACTGATGAATATGCTGCTTTGCTGCACCATTTCCTTGCATGCATTTCTTTCATATTGTCTGTCTGTTTTTCCAATAAAGGCTTCTTATGGAAATTAATTTGTTTTGAAACATCTCATGACTTAAAGTGAATTTTCTCTAGTCTTGATTTTGTATTGTAAGGAAAATAGCTTGATACAAAAAAAACATACAGTTTATTCCTCTTTCATCAAAAAAAAAAGTCTGAGTTTCTGAACTATCGAACGTCTTAGATATTGTATCATTTGAATAACTTCTACAGTGTATAAACATCTATTTTCCAAGGATATTTAATTGTTTCGAACGAAAAGAATACAAGAAAAGAAGACTCTATCAATGTTGATTAACATAAATTATTGTGAGTTGTAGACGAGGACAAAGAAAGTTTGCGAGCAAAAACGGTGTTTTTCACAACAATATGCATATCATCTAGTTTATAAAATTGAGATGCATTTACCAAGTTTTTTTGCTTTTGTAGATTCTTTCAGACATTGACCTGAGATAAGGAATGCTTCTTTAGTGTTTCGTTTCTGTGGAATCCTCGTGTAAGATTGAACCCATATTGTACATTCATCGAAATTTATGCGAAGAGTATAAGTTGTTTCTAAATTTGCTTGTGATTATTTCCAAAAGAATCGAGCTTTCGTAATTTACGTAGTAATAAACTTGCATCATCAAAAACAATTTTACTCATACCAGTACTAAATTCTGTAAAAGTCTACATAAAGTTAATTACAAACCCGTCTAAAGGTCAAGCATTGAAGGACAAGCAGCAGGAACGACGATTGATAATCAAGAGAGAGGATTTTCTAACATGTGCGAAGTTTGTGATATGCTGATGGGAAAAAAAATTAGTTCTGACCAAAATAGTTATGCAGGACTCCTTGGTTCTGAGGCCATATTTGCTGCCATACACCAAGCAAAGTCTCAAAAAAAGGGGGGGTTATCATCGTTTTGCACCATAATACACGATACCGAAGATGCTGAAGTAGATGCAGAAGATGATGACGGGACCTAACATTTCGCGATATTTTTATACTTCTGAATACAAGCTTGACCTTATCTGCTTCAACTTTGTTCTTCCTTTTATTCAAACTAAGCAATTAGCCATAGCATCAAGTCAGTTATGTACTTGACATTAAGAACGAAGTCATTTGAAATACTTTCTGTTACGGAATCCAAGAAAGGACATTCACGCAAAGATCCAAGTCGATTGCGTGTATGACATGTAGTTGTGCAAAAAGAAAAGATTGTATGGCAGATTTTTGATACAATATATCCTGCTTCTGGTATACAATCGTAATCGTATTTGGTGTCCGATAACAATTACATCTTTTACGAGCTAAATTCTGTGATAAATAAATGTAAAATAAACGGAAGTGATTCTCCAGATTTGTCTCCAAAATTCGAAGATAATGATAAGATTTGCACGTGCAAATTGTTTAACGTACGATAATTTTCAAGAAACGGAGTCTTATAGTCCGTTTATCTTAGAAATATACACAAAAAGGCCTTTCAAATTTGCTGAATATGAAAGTTGAAAACCCCATCATGCGTTCAAAAGCTTGTTCGTTTTTAGGGGTTGGATCAAACTTGCAAGCATCATATATTTTTGTGTAATATCGGCTATTCGAATTCCAATCGTCACCTCGTGTAAGCCTTTCCATCTCAATAAATGGAGCCTTATAGTCCGTTCATCTTTAAAATATACGCCAAATAGGCCATTCAATTTAGCGTACAGTAGATGTCAGCAAAACCATGATATTGTTTTTACAAGCTTTTTCCACTTGTTAAACATACTGACACTTCATTAATGTTCTTGTTTAGAGAGATTGGATCAAACTTACAACCATATATTTTTGTATCGGAGTCCACATACACCTGTGACACTTAGATACACAAAATCCAAACTCTTGAACCATCACGATGGCGAAAAAATCAAAGGGAAAATCCAAGAAGGAAGCAGCAGTAACTCTCCAACAGACAGGAAAATTCACAGTCCTAGATGCTCCTGGAGTTACTCAACCTGTAGCCGAAACGATAGAGCCAGAAGCTGCTACTGACGCACCCAAGAAAAGCAACAAAGATGGAGCACAAGGAAGACGTGCCAATGCCTCATCTGGTCCTCGTATGGGAAATGATTCCTCTGATAAGAGTTTGATTGGAGAAGCTTGCTTTTCAAAACGAGAGAAAGATCCAGCTTGGTTGAAAGAAAGATTTGATCTTTTTGATACCATTGCAAAGAAGAGGGCTGATGAAATCGCTACAAAGCAACTAGTTCCAATTCAAGTAACTCTTCCTGATGGTAAAGTTCTATCCCAATACAAGGATGGATCGTCATATATGGCTTGGAAAACTACACCTTACGAAGTAGCTGCTACCATATCCCAGGGCTTAGCTGACAGTGTTGCTGTGTGTCGTATTACCTATTCTGATTTTGTTCCGGATTATGATTTGTACGAAGATGGTATGGGTGGAGTAGATTATATGGAGGAGGCTATGATCGATGGTGGAGTTGAACAGCAAGAGTCTACAAAGAAGACTTATTTGTGGGATTTGACTCGTCCCATAGTGGGAAATGTTGGAAAAATAGAATTACTTAAATTTGGTGATGATTCTGATGCAAGGACTGTTTTCTGGCACAGTAGTGCACATATGTTAGGTGAAGCCATGGAGCATTTATGGGGAGCCCGGTTGTGCATTGGACCTCCTTTAAAAGGTGGATTCTACTATGATTGTTACATGGGTAATGAAGATGTCATTAAGGAAGAAGATTGTAAGTTTTCTGTACAAATTGATTTCAATAAATCTGTGTCGACAGACCACTAACTTATCTTTTACAAATAATGAATTGGTAGACAAGCCAATTGAGCAAGAATTCTCAAAAATCTCTAAAAAAAAGCAAAAATTCGAACGTCTTGTCGTAACAAAGCAGGAAGCCCTTGACCTATTCAAGGGTAACCCTTTCAAAGAAGCCATCATTTCTACTAAAGTCCCAGATGATTCTCGTACCACTGTTTATAAATGTGGAGACTTGATTGATTTGTGCCGTGGACCCCACTTGCCCCATACCGGAAAAGTTAAGGCTTTTTCGGCCACTAGGCATAGTGCTACTAACTGGTTAGGTGATACCAAAAATGATATGCTTCAAAGGATGTATGGAATTAGTTTTCCCGATAAGAAGATGTTGAAGATTTGGAAAGAAAACCAAGAAAAGGTAAGAACATGGTTTAGAAAGGCATGCATAATAAAAATGTCAAGCGGTGAAGATTACTCTAGAATCTCATTATCTGATGAAATCTTGAAGAGAAACCATAATCCAAAAAAATCTGAGCTTTGTGTCCGAAATCTTTTAATTCATACAAGCTTCCTTTTTCATTTACTAACATGTTGTAAATTCTATTCATCGTATATCAGGCTAAAGAACGTGACCATCGTCGTATTGCTCAACAGCAAGAGCTTATCTTTTTCCATGACCTCTCTCCGGGTTCTGCCTTCTGGCTCCCACATGGAGCTCGAATCAACAATGCGCTTGTCAAATTCATTAGGTCACATTACTGGGACCGTGGGTACGAAGAAGTTATCACTCCCAATATCTTCAACCTTGACCTTTGGCGCATTTCTGGTCACGCACAGCATTATGCTGATGGCATGTTCGGATTCGAAGTGGAAGGACAGCAATGGGCCATGAAACCCATGAATTGTCCTGCCCATTGTCTTATGTTTGCCAGTTCTATCCGGAGTTACAGGGATTTGCCAATTCGATACGCTGATTTTGGGGTCCTGCACAGAAATGAATTAAGTGGAGCTTTGACAGGTTTGACACGTGTGCGACGTTTCCAACAGGACGATGGACATTTATTCTGTCGTGAGGATCAAATTGAGGAAGAGATTATTAAAACTCTTGATTTTGTGAAAACTGTATATACAATCTTCGGTATGGGTTACAAATTGGAACTAAGCACAATGCCTGAAAAAGCTTTGGGAGATGTTGACCTATGGAATAAAGCCGAGGCAGCATTAGCTAGGGCGATGGACAATTTTGCTGGCAAGGGTGGGTGGAGAGTAAATCCTGGAGATGGTGCTTTCTATGGTCCCAAGATTGATATCAAGGTTACAGACGCAATGGACAGAGTTCACCAGTGTGCCACAATACAGTTGGATTTCCAATTGCCAATTCGATTTGGATTGCAATATCAAACTGGAAGCAAAGTTAAAGGAGAGGAATTTGCTCGCCCTATTATCATTCATCGAGCTATGTTGGGTAGTATCGAACGTATGTTTGCGGTTCTCTGTGAACATTTTGGTGGCAAATGGCCCTTGTGGTTAAGTCCGAGACAAGTAATGCTTATCCCAGTTCACAAAGAGTGGAATGATTATTGTGAAGAAGTTAGGCAGAAGTTACATGATGAAGGTTTCCATGCGGATGTTGATTTGACTAAATCCACCTTCCAAAAGAAGGTAAGGAATGCTCAAGTTGCCCAATATAATTTCCAGCTAGTGGTAGGCGAGGCTGAAGTAAAGAATGGCACCGTAAATATCAGGACAAGAGAAAATAAAGTTGAGGGTGAAAAGAAGGTTGACGAGTTTATTGAAATGGTAAAGGACATGCGTAAAAACTATGCTCGTTAAGAGGAGTTGCTTGACAGAATCGATGCAATCCATGGAACTTCAAAGAAATTAAAATTTAGTTGAACAACGATAGCTTTTACATTGAATGTGACTTTATATTCGTTTCTTAATTTTCTGCTCATTATTTAGATAGCTCTTCAGAGACGGATAATACATATTTCATCTTTATAGAATCTTCGCACAAGCAATATAAACGAGTTTCTTTCAAAATCCTTAAATTTGCTGCGCTTTCCAGTTCATTCTCGTATACTTCGCAAATTCTAGTAATCTCAGTGAAAACTTTCGAGGTAATTTCAAGCTCCCGACAAATAAACGCAAGTCGCATTGGCATGTCATGAAGACAAGCATCAATAATGTATTTGATATCGGTTTCCACAAAATGCCTACAGTCACTACATTCTTGTGGTACCAGGAAAATAGAATGAGAAGAGAGAGATTCAATTCCATTGAAACATGACGCAATCAATCTGGATTTTCTTGTTTGTTTTGTAAATTGAATATACCAGAATGTCACTTGAAGCGCAAGGACTTCAAGGCACATTGTTTTGAAACCATAAACAAGAATAACTTCTAGACCACTCAATATATAATCTCTGCAATGCTCCTTTAAGAGATTCGTTGCGTTAACTTTAACTACATTCAAAGCTGTAGTCTGTAAAGAATGCTTCAGAATATTTTCAGTATTTGATTTGATTTGCCTTGAAAGCCAAGAGCGCATCTTGTCTACTTCAAATGCTCCTCTATCAGCACTTTGATGGTTGAAATAAGCTTTGCTTGCTAAAAAGGTAACAGCATTGACCCTAAATAAGTTCAGAAGAAGCTGCTTCTCATCTTTGAAGACCTCTTTGGTAAAAAAACCATGTTCTTCGAGCACAGGCAAAGGAACTTCATTTAAACACAATAAAAATGCATTCCATAATATCGATAAGTACCCGTATTTATGCGTATGCTTTTGATGATCTATTTCATGATTGTGAGGATTAATCGGTGGCACTTGAATAATCCTGCTGAGATCAAGAAATATTTCATTTGCAATTATGTTACTGAGGATTGAAATGACTTCCGTAGAGACGCTCATGGTTTTGTCAAGTTTAAATCGGCCATCTTTTTCTGCCTTTCTTGACGTATTTTGGAATATGGGTATGATAGAATTTAAAAGAGTAACCGCAAGTTTTATTCCACAAGTCTCATTATGATGCATTTTTATACTGCAGAGCTTCCATGCACACAATATTGACTCTTTCACAGCACTACTTGGATATCGAGGTAGACAATATGCAAACGAACTCATAAACTCTTCTATTTCTCTTTCGCCGAGGGTCTTAAATTCTGTAATACATGAGCTTGATAATCGGATGTGCAAGTTAACAAATGTATTGTCTGAGCTTATACCCCGCCAACCATTTTTTATTTGATTGACAAGAACCCTGATGCAAGCAAATTTCACATCGTTAAAGTCAGCTCTGATTTCTGTGCACATATTTAGCAAAGATTCAAGTATTGAAGCAAAAGATTCTGGAAGAGATGTCTTCTGTAGGGAGAGTAATAAAGAAGGCATGAGGCGATTTATCTCGCTTGTCATGTCCTTCTCGATTAGGCTTTGCATACTGAAGACAACATAATTATGAAGTGTTCCATATTTAGCGAACGGGAAAGATTTTATCTTAGAATTCCTCTGAAGAGTTTCATTCGTTTTTTTCATCTTCAAATCTTTTGATTCCAACAACGAATGTTTCATTCGAAATCTTTGCGGAACAATTCCCGAACTCATTTTTATAGATGATAATGAACCAATTGCAATCATTGCCATAGCACAAGATTCTTCATCATCAATATATATTTCGATAATTTGATTCAAAGCTTGTATCAATTGCGAAATTTGTCGGGTCTCGGTCCGTGAATGTATTCGAATCATATCAAAAAATGAGATATCTTCATTACCATGAAAAGGAAAGCAAAGTACTGCTGTACACGAAGCTAGAATGATGTTCACCCTGTCTCTCGATGAAGCGTAAGATTGGAATTCATGTAAAAATTTAAAGCAAATATCAACAATCTCATTGTGCTCTTGGAGTTCTTGGTGTGTGTCATTTTCAATGCCACAATTTGTATAAGCTAAGGCAAGCAACATTTCACCTATATTATAACAACTCTTCGAATTGTCCAGTAGAAGAAGCCTAAGTTCCTGCCTCAAGTTTGATTTAGAACTAGTCTCTACAGATATGCTCAGCATTAACTGAGAAAGAGCAGGCCAAAGTTTTGTGTAACGAAAAACAATGATTGCGCAGCGAGATAAAATAGGTCGATGTTTAAGAGATGAGATGCATAGTCCTAAACTGAGAGACAAAGATTTAAACTTTGATAGGGATCTTTCCTTTACATTGACTATTGCATTCTGTAAGCTTCTTTCAAGTTTTTTCTCAAAATCAGGAGCAACGTCTTTGTTTTTTTTCACAATCGACACAAATTCTGATAAACTAGGAGGAGGAGTAGAATAAGCCATATGCATCAATTCATTTAGCATGATTCCAACAATTATTTGATACCTCTTTTGAGCATCATTTCTTCTACTTTTATTTTCATTTCCTATTTCATAACCAATGTGTTGAGCTAAAATTCCTAAGCTAATATATCCTCCGAAATAGTTTGTCCGAGTAGTTGTTGCACCTTTTCGTTCCCTCTGGTCTTGTTCGCCAAAATTTTCTTGCAAGGATCGACCAACTTCTTTGATTATTTTGTCCACCACAGTCCAGCTTTTATTGCGTACATGACATACTCCTACCATACCCAAACAAGTGAATGCATTATCATCATTAGAGAAGAGTGAATTCTCAAAATAATACCATACTTCATCATCGATCGTTTTCAGAATTGAAAGAAAGTCAAGATCACCATCCTTTAGCATGATTACTGATAGTGAGGCTAAAAGCATCAACGCATGATCCGGATATTGCATGTTATCTTTGATGGACGATATTTGTTGCACCAATGTGTTCGCAACAGAATCTTTATCTTTAGCCTCATTATCGAAGTTACCTTTCGAAGTACCTGAAGATGAGATGAAAGGGAACCAGAGTTGCTGAGCTGTTGCAACATAAGTCCAAACTGTTAACAAGCGCATGGTCGAACTTTGTAACATGTCATCTTTTGTCGCGAGATCAGCTATAATGTTTGTAACCTTTTCCACCATTCCATTAATATTTGCTTCTTGTACACTAAAAGAAACGAGTAAAGCAGCAGCACTTGCACCGTTTGGATCATTCCAATAATATTGTGAAAGTTTTTTTGACGAAGGTAAAATATCAAGAATTTCCTCCGGGATTGTCAATTTAATTTGAGAGGATTGTGATTTTGAAGCCAATTTATTATCGTGACTTTGAAATTGATTCTTCTTCTTCTCTTTGATCCTTTTGTTCTTTTTCCACATTGAATGTTTTCCAATTAAATCTTCTTCCATTTTAAGAAGCTTGCTGGTCATTTGTATGGCACCCTCTTTCAATTTAGGACTGCTATTGTCTGTTAAGCTCATTAGATTGAACATAATAATATTGCACAGCGCTAGATATCTATTGATAGTATCAGTCATCTCATTTTTTTCATCTGAAATATCGCTGTTCTTAGTTTTCCAATAATGGACCAAATCATCTGATGCGTCTAATCCCAACGCATCAAGAGAATACTTATTCAGACTTTTGCATATAGTAGAGCTTAATTCCTCTATTACTTGAGGAATTATGATAATGGAAAATTCACTCATATCGAAATTCTTAGGATATAAATTCGTGCCTAAAAATACGAGGAATCTGACACTGTCTTCGATTTGAATATTAATCTTGTATCTAGTGAGCTGTTCTTCCTTTTCACTCATCCGTTCAGGTTCTCCATTCCCCAATAGTAAAATAAGATCTTGTAAAACAATCAAATCCATACTTGCTAATAAGTGCCCTATATCATCCGTATCACACAATCTTTTCCATTTCCATCCCATCCGGTTTTTTAGCACTTTATACATTATTCTATATTCCAATGTTCCATTTTGACAAAGGTGGTGAAGCGATTGGATAGCCAAACTCATTGTTAAAGTCCTCGAAATGGAATCATCTTGAAATTTATCTGGTTGAATATAGGTTTGTATAACACCGATAAATTCCTCCACAGATGATGAATTTTCCTGTTTACAAATATCGTTAATTGTGGATGCGACAGCTAAACGTATTTCAGCTGAAGGATACTGAGAGTTGGTTACAAGTTCAGCTGCAATTTTTGAAAAAGTGCGTGGATTGGACCGATGAATGAATGGATAGAGGCGAATAACTGTCCCTTTAAGAGAGGGTGGAAGAGTATTATGTAGAAAATGCCAAAGTTGACGAGTGCTATGAGCATCTTTTGTGGAAGTTTTACACAGAAGTGTCAGAATATCCAGCACTTTACAAGAGTTAGAAGAATACTGAGCTGAAAGAAGTGAAATCGCTACAGGAAAGAACCTAATATTGAGAGATGGATACTTCACGAGAATCTGAGTCGCAAAACAAACTCGATCATATTTATTTCTATTGCTTGAAGATATTGTATATATGGATGCACAAAGGAGCAACGCAGACTGCCATGTTGATGGTAATGACGTCGTACTAAAATTAGATATATAACTCGACAAAGAACGGTTTGATATAATTGACATTAAATCAGGATTCTTCTCATAAGATTGTAAATCTTCATCGAAGATTTGTTTTGAATATACTGATTCGATCATTTTTTTCGCATTTTGACTAGAAGATGGAATGGAAGAAGTAGAAAATATACATCCAAGAACCCAAAATATTCGACTACATTCTAAAGGAAGAGAGTTTGAACCTTTTGCACATAAAATCACGCAAATTTGTAGCCACAAATCTATCTCATCTTCGTTTGGTGATGAAAGCAAACTAACGCCAAGGCGAAATACAGATAAAGTTGAGAGCACCGACCCCAAAAGATTTTTTTCATTGAATTGGAAATCAATAGAAGACAACAATCGGATGAAACTTTGTAAGACAACGCAAAGATTAGAGTATCCAGAAGTGACTGGAAAGATAATTTCCAGCAAAATCGGGATAGATTTCATCACAAAGTCTCGATCTTCAACAAACGACATAGATGTCTCGAGAATATCCTCAACCCAATCAATTAAATAATCTATTTTTTCTTCATCCCCAATATTTGCCTTGATATATATTACAAGAAGATTGTATTGCATCAGAAGAAGTTTTTTCACGTATCTTTTATTGCTTCTAGACATTGTTCGACTATATCTTTGTAGGCAAGAGTTTAATCTTACATTTGGAATATGCGATGTTTCTGGAACGGTAATGAGTCCGGCTGTTAAAATAGGACTCACAAAACTGATTACCTTGTCCAGACCATTTTTTTTTCTAGACGTTAGTAATAGAGTCTGTTGGAATAAGCATACTTTAGCGTCTTCCTTTTCGAGTTGTAGAAACAAGTATAAAAGTGTGTTTCTAATTTCATTTAAATCGTCGTTCTTGTTTCCATCTATGTACATTGATAGGAATAATGAAATGAAGCCAGATATAGAACTTGATAAAATCACTTTATTTTGACACCTTGTCTCTATTGTAAGAATCCATGATTTCCATCTTTTCGAAAGAATTGAACACATAGTTTGTTTGTCTTCGAGACTGTTTTTGTTTTGATGGTCAGCACTGAATTCTGAAAAATGCAAATTCTGAAAAAAGGTACAAGCGCAGCTTGCATTTCGTATGATTGCATCAATAAGAATCTCATCCTTTTCACTGTAACTAGATACTGATTCAAAAATGTCTTCCTTGTTTTTTTTTGATGTTTTTTTTTTTTGGATGGACAAATCATGAATGATAGATGACGCCAGAGCACGCCCGAGGGAGGAACTTGCTTCTTCCGGTGGTGGATTGTTACTTTTATGTATTCCACCCTCACTGTCATTCGGAGCAGATATTGAGCGTTTTATTCTAGAAAGAATGGCTTCCGTCTGAGAAGGCTTTGGCATGATTCCAACCGATTAAAGCTTCATCGAAGACCACAATAAATGAAGGTGATTGGGTGACACTAAGAATATATTATTTATTTTTAAAGAATTAATTATAATTAATATCAAGTCGAATGAAAGGGTCTACACGTGTAACTTCAAGAAACATTAAACAAGAAATTAAATTGACCGCTTCAACTTCATTCATATTCATTTCTTTTGTTTTTTTAGGATAAGATTGAATCTGCTGCTATATATATTATATCTCTGTCTCTAAAGAAAGAAAGTAAGATAACACTACTTTTCATGAAACAAGCTAATTTTTCAAGAAAATTAATGTGGTTTCACGGAACCTTCGGCACGCATCTTGAAGCTCAATGTCTTCATATGTTGGTGCAACGACTATCTTATAAATATCGAGATGAAGGTAAGATTATCTGCAAGTGCGCGAGCTGAAAATTTGAATCATAGAAGACTCCTCTTATTGAATAGTAACATCACTCTCGGACGCTTATAGGGGGGGATCTAATTTAGGTGCATGCAAATATCAATCTGTTTTTTTTTGTTTTCCAAAAAGATACTGCAGATCAAGATTTCGTATAAAAATATCACACGTGGTTGAAGAAATTGGGCTGATAAACGATTGAAATAAACAGGGTTCGGCGAATGACTTTTTTCAGAACAGTTCTGTGTGTATCTTTCTCTAATTATTATAAGACCATGATGCTGAAGCCATCTGTGAATTTGTCCAACAGTATAAGCTGCACTGATTGTACTGCTGTAGCAGTATTTGATTGTCACATGTGATCGTGCATCATCAAAAATGACACCACAGGCAACATCTATGACAAGATCAAAATTGTCGCTATGTAAATTTTCTAGAAAAATCTAAGATTGTATTAGGCTAAATAGTTTTCCATGATGCGACTAAAACCAATGCCATGATTCTGTAACAACTTTGACCATCTGTCGTTTTTACAAATTACGTAAGACGATGACAAACTTACGTCTGAAGCAAATACCTAAGTTTTTATTTCTGTTGCAGTTTGACTTCTGCTGAAAGAAACCCAGCTAAAGACAAAATCTTTGATGCATTGAATTTGACCGTTTGAATTTAAATATTCACCACATAGGGAGCAGATGCATTTTTTCTAATTAAAAAATAAGTTAAGCTCAACCTTTACCTGTCACGGGATTAATAAATTATACGAGGAATTATGTACTAAAATTATACACAAATCTAGTAGGAATAAAAGAATTCTTTCTTGCAACACTGGATTTTGAGCTTTATGGCTGAGTCGTAGATCAGATTTAACTTGAACGATGACAACAATCTCCAAATTTTCTGATACGTATTTTCGAAATTTGACAGATGGTCGGAAAAATCTTATTAGAAAAAAACAAGTGCAATAACCGTACTTGAGTTAAAAACATATGTTCGGTTCAATTGACTTACCCATAAGAAACGATACATCTTCATTACTACTAAGAAGTTTAGGAGTGATTCTGGGACGATGTTTTCTTACCTTCTGTCGCATCTTATGTATTTTTGATGGGTTACTCAAAATCATTTTAATTTCACTTATTTAGGAGACCTGCTGCAAATTTTAAAATCCGGTTACATCTTTTTCCAGCAGGAACTAAAATGAAAAAACAGAAGGCTTTTTCTCGTAGAAAACATATGAATTTTTGATTGTATTCATTAAATAAATTTTTTGAAGCGATTTTGGGAACCTGGGAACCAAAAACATCTGGACAAGAGCCCATCAAACATAAATGTTCTTTAATCAAATTATTTACCACAGTTTTTCTAAAGGATGGATCTTTCACTCTCAAATGACCTAGACGAGTCGTTCCTCACTGATTGGGGAGATGGTGCTAATAAAGTAGAAATGCCAACTGGTAATGTTGGCAATGGCAATCGAGAAATTGGAATGAATAGCAAAAAAGAGGGAAATGAAAGACTTGGAGAATCTACTATGCAAAAAGATGTATCCAGCGAAATGAAAAATATTTCGGACAAAACAAACTTGGTTCAAAACTTAAATCAAAGCGGTGGCCATCAACTCTCATCGTACATAACTTCTTTGATGGATGGGAACAATGCCTCAATGAATATACCGCAGAGTCAACCTTTTTGGCAATCTGTAGCGATCAACCAAGGAAATGGAAATTCTAATTCAAGTGATGGAGTTGCCCTAGTTGGAACTAATGTTGCGCAGAATATTCCAACTCTTCATTCAAGTACGTTGCAATGGAATCAACAAGGACAGAAAATTCAAAAGCTAAATAATGAGACTTCAAATAATGAAAACAAAATAGTTCAGCATACAGGCCATCATATATTAAAACAATCACAACAAGGTAATACTCAATTGACTAGAAATTTGTGGCAATCTACGGATATGAAAGGCGCTCAATCTCAACCGCAGCAAGTTCAAACAACTCAAAATCAGCAAAGTCAACAGGGTCAAGCAATACATCAAGTACTGTACCAGAATGCTGCACTTGCAATGATGAAGGGTAATCAAAATGCATCAAAAAGTAATCGTGCTGCCATAAATAACCCTAACGTGGTGAAAAATGTCCCGCCACCTCAAAAACAACCAAAGAACATCAATGCAACTACAACATCAAATATTCAACAACCTCAACAAACGCATCCTCCATTCCACTTATTTGGCGCGCCATGTGAACTACGTTATAATTTCATCCAATCACAAAAGAAACATGACCTACCCATATGGCAAGACAATAACTCATATCATTACGGAATGGCTATTAATGGATTCCATCCTCAACTAAATGCAATGGAAAATCCACCAGTATTGATAGATGCAAGACATGTAAATGATAAAGGTAACGGGAAAGGTGATGATGCAAGCCAACAGGCAAAAAGTTGTAAGGAACGTAACGAAAAAGAACAACGACGCGCACAAAAAATATCTGATCTGATAGACCAATTGAGAGAAAGTATGGTGGCAGGTGGATGGAAAAATGAAATGAAGAGTAAATATCAAACTTTGTCAACGTAAGTTTTTTTAATGAAACACCTTTGTACATATGAGTGTTTGAATTATATGAGCTCACGATATGTTCCTTCCTATACCTTTTCATTATGGCAGTTGCAAAGAATATGTGAAACATCTCATAAAAGCAACCAAAGACAAAGAGCAAGCAGTGGAAAAGGCCAAGAACGATTTAGAGACAAAGCAAAAGCAAATGGAAGAAGAGAAGCTCGCTAGTGAAAGATCTGATCCAGAAAGTGTGATGTCTAGTCTCACATCATCCTCAAGATGTAATTCCTCTGTAAGTGTAGAGGATAAAGACAATCAAGAAAGCAGGAAAAGGAAAAAGCCAGACCAAGACGTTACAAAAGTTTGTAAAGCAAGGTTGGAATTTGATAAAGAAAAGAATGACTCAACGTCTGGAGATTCGTCGGAAGAGGAAATTAACAGAAGTAGTGTAACAGGAAGTGATCGTGAAAGTCCTACCTCTTCGACGGACAAATCGACTTCTTCAAATGGTTCTGAAGATGAAAAAGGAACTGAACAAGATCTCAACAAGGCTGTTGACAGCGACGCATCAGTAAAGCTAAAACCAGATGATCTAAATTCGAGAAGTCCTTCTGCTGTTATATCAAACGTTCCAAAATCTATGGAAAAGTTTAAGCTTGACTATGAAGAAGTATTCATGACTTCAAATGTTCCACAAGTAATCGCTTCTTCATCTGGGCGTATTATGAAATGTAGGTTGACTATAGCATCACATTTTGGTTCTTTCTATATTGCTTTAATCTAACCTATTCTTTTTCCTGTGCAGGTAACCACATCTTCTTAAAAGCAATTGGATTGTCAAGAAAAGAAGTTCAATTCCTAACGATCTTTAGCATTGTTCAGGCTGACCAACTTTCATACTTGTTTGAGACGATAGGAAATGCACTTAGGCATGTGTCCTCTGTTTCAACTGACAATTCCGATCAAGATATATCAAGTTCAGATAATGAAGAAAAACGGGATGAAACTGAAAAACAATCCTTTGATAAAACGAGCTCCTTTCAAAATTGTAGGCTTCCTTTACTAACTCTACCGTGCTCTCAATTCCCTACCAAAATTCGTCGCGGTCAATCCTCCAAAGTTGACAGCTCCTTGAATAAGTTTTTCATGACGGTAAGTTCCTATTCCTAGCTTGGGTTTTCTGCAGTGGTCTATTCTACAATGTCCTCACTCATTTGTCCGCTTCAGATTTCTTTGTTCAATGACCAAGATCCACAAAAATGCTTGTTTCACTGTTTATTGAACAACTTTTCGGATTCAGAAAGGTCAGCTGGTTACGTTACACCTAAACTTGTAGATGCACTCAGTCAAGATTCAAGTTCAGTTCTACCAAAAAAGCCTAAAACCCCTGTGTATTAGTGTATGGATTTAGATATTGATACCATAAGGAAAGAGATAGATGTTTAACATGAAATTCCCGGATTTTCCACAATTCAAGATCTGTCTCAAATTTATTTTATAATCAATAAAAATATACTTCATGTTCCTCAATTGAGTTGACGAAACATCCTCAAAGTAAACTTTAATTTTATGTTTGCTTAATGTGTACAGATCTCATGAGCTATCTCACTAAAGGGAAGAAAATGTATACTTTAACGGAAAGCTGGTAAAAAATATTGCTGTTACGAGGAATGAGTACATAGCACTTTGCCGAAATGGTGTTAAAATTTATTATTCACAAAACAAAACAAAACAAACAAACTTTACTTAAATTGCCCTCTTAGGCCTCCTTTAACAAGGAATCCTGACTAAAAAATACAAAGAACACGACAATCAAACTCATAAAATTAAGGTCTCTCCTGAATGAAAAATTGAAAGTCATATTGTTTGTCGCATTATATTGTATATGAATATGGTGCAATACTGCATCATTTCGTTTTGAATGTTGCTAATAAATACTAACAATTGATGTCCTTTGGTGATATGTTGTGAATTGATACTTAACCTGTTACAATATGCCTTATCTTTATACAACGATGAAACAAATTTAAATCTAATCCTATTCTGTTTTGCTAACGTAGCACTAATTCGTAATTTTTATCTTGGTCATTCTTATCATATCTGCGTACGTAGCATTTTTCTCGTCCTCGTTTTTTCAATTTCAATCGAATCGACACAGCAGCCGTCAAATCGAAACTTCTTATTCGTCTCACGAGCTAAATCTTCAACACTTTGGACCTTTTGATTGAAAATAATGACTCGCATCATATCCTGTATACTTCGTTCGTAGCAACAATTTCCCTGCGTACGATTGAGAAAATAAAACAATCCATGTTTTCAAACTTTGCATTGAAATCGTCACATGCAATAAAAATTTATTTTTCCTACTTAAAAATATATGTATGACACATTTCATGGGAAATAAAACGATTCAATTAGGGAATTAATCATAGTCCTTGTGAACATTGACATATTAGCCTAAAAGAAAAAGTCATGAGGTATTTTATTTAATACCTCACATGGTTATGAACTTGATTAGCATAGACAAGTGTCCTCTAATTGGAAGTGCACTTAGACAAGAGCAGAAACAAATTTCGTTGGAAATTGGAATAATGAATAGGCATCATAGCAGGGGGGAAAGAATCAGAATTGCTATTCTACTCAAGAGTATAAAATTACACGAGCATATTATTGAAATCAACTAACGTTACAGATTTCAGTGTCACACTAAATAAATGGATCAGAATTGAGAACGACATAAATTAAGAAAGAAAGGAAGATAGACTAATGATTTACAAAGCATATCAAACTAACATGAAGCAAGCACGTCTCTACATTGCTATATTGATCATACCAACAGCAATAATAATGATAAGCATCATGATGCCAGTCATAATACCGAGATCAAATCCAATGTTATTTGTACAAGCCCATGGAGGAAACTGGCAACATCGAGTACGTTCATCAAAGCAAAGAATACTTTATTCAGAGCTCCATCCGTTATCACGACATGCAAAAGCCGCATTATCTTTCACAGAAGAATCCACCAATGAGGCTTCATCATCCTTGTCTACATCGATGCAAGAAACTTTTGTAGATAAAGATGAAGTAGACAAACTTCTTGTCTTGGATCATCAAGATGCTGATTCAAGCAGCATACGAAAGGACGACGATAGATCGAGCTTCTATTACGACGAAAATAGCAGCGATCATGTCCAGGATACTCTCTTAGATGAGACAAAACTGAACGACAAAGATGAATTATACCAGCCTATTCGAATAAGTGCTGTGATAAATGAAGAAAATACAAATCTTCTGACTTCTAGTCAAAAGAAATATTTGTTGAATGAGATACTAAGTCCTGCTTTAGCAGCTTGGAAATCAGCTTTGGCTGTCGTTCCGGTCATTGAAAATTTGAAAGTGGAGAAAACACAATTGTATGATGAAAAGAGCTGTGGACCAGGTATAGGATCTGGGTTTCCGAGTCCTCTTGTCCCTGAGGAACACTTAAATGTAGGTATACCAGATACTGACTTGGTAGTCTATATTAGTGTTTCACGATTTAGGAGCGCAGAGACCAACAAAAACTCTGATTCTAATATAGAAAAGGATGATTATTTTAGTGCAACCTTTGATGATTTAGGAACGGAAATGAATACAAGAACCAGGAATAGTTCAGATTTTTCTTCTGGTGATGATGATATAATAGAACAAGAGAGGATTGACAATAACATCGATGCAAATTTAGTCTCGAACTTTGTTGAGATAAATGATGATTATCACTATCTTGCTTGTGATGAAAACCAAACAATTATTTTAATAGAGGGAAACTTGTACATGCAAGAGTTTGATAAACTCCTATTTTGTCAACAAGGTCTAGAGGTCATAAATATCACGGAATGCATGTTTGAAACAAGTGCCATGAATGAAACTACAAAGATGAACACAATTATTGTAACGCCATGTGATCTAGGCGAAATAGAGAACATACCCTACGACCGCAATGATACGGATGTTGTAGATATCGCATCCTTTCAATGTTTACAAATTTATAATCATACAAACACAACCGACATTGGATATAGTGTAAGTGAAGCTTCCATCCTATCATGTGATGCAGCAGACTTGATACTTAGTCAAGCAATGAAGAATGAGAAGGAGGACCTCAATATTAAAAACGAAGCAATTCCGTTTTGTCCAAGCTCTGCCCTTGCGTCCGCAGTATATTGTTCAACAGATCAATTTGATCGCCCGGTGGCAGGAACACTCAATTATTGTCTTGATGATTTTTTCTTTTCGGAAGAAAATTTGGAACGAAACATTTTAACAACAATGCATGAGCTAGGTCACATACTGGGAATGAATTCACAAAGTTTAGCTTATTTTCGTAATTCAGATGGGACGCCTATGACTGAAAGGAATGAATTTGGTGACGTAGATGATACAGAGGTACAATGTACAGGTGCAGATGCCATAAATATGACTATTCCTTTACCATCTTCTGCAATTTTATCGTTTAGAAATGTGAGGGATATTCGCGTCGCAGATATCGTTACGCCCTCTGTTCGTCAGGTTGCTGCCAACCAATTTGACTGCCAATCACTTCATGGTGCTGAACTTGAACATGGAAACGAGAATGAGAACTCTTGTATAGGAAATCATTGGTCAAGAAGAATTTTCAGAACAGATTTGATGAATCCAATCTTGGATGACGTTCCATTCTCTCTCAAAATACCTCCTATCACGCTTGCCCTCTTCCAAGATAGTGGTTGGTATAAAATTGATGCAAGTCGTAGCTCCTCTGGAAATGCATGGGGGAGAGCAGCAGGGTGTGCATTTGTTGATGACAAATGTGTGGCAAAGAATGGGGAGATAAACGGTACTAACGCTCATTTTTTCTGCAATGAGAGAAGAGGAAAGAGTGATATGATAAGCGAAATCCATGGTTGTAGCAGTGACTTTTCTCGTAAAGCTGTGTGCTCTTTAGTTGATTATGAAGCAGCACAAGAGACCATTCCTCATGAATACCAATATTTCTTTGAAAATTATGGCCCTCTATGGGGTGGTTCCGATGCTGATATAGATTTCTGTCCAGGTAAGGTTTTGATGAGGTTCAGGGAATTTGTCTTACTTTTCAATTATAATTTGGATTCTCAATTAATTTGCTCTTGCAATCGCTCTATTTGAAATGCTTAGTTTTTACTGGTTTTTCAAATGGCCAATGCAACGACGAAAAGAGCGTTCAATTACAAGTTCATCCGAGTGAAAAATTTGGACTGAGCAACTCTAGATGCGTTTATTCTGAAATTTCACTTCGCAAAACTTCTCTATGTGTACCCATGGCTTGTGTCATCAGTGACAAAACTTTACGGCTTAAAGTAGACGGTAAATGGGAAGTATGTAAGGAAGAGGGAGAAATACTGGAACTTCGAGGAAGAAATTCTGACCATATTATTTGTCCTAATCCTTCTAGGACATGCCCTTCGTTTTACTGTCCAAGAAACTGCCTTGAAATTGAAGGAGCGATGTGTGACTATAATACGGGAGAATGCACATGCTCACCCGAAACTGTAAACTGCAAAAACTCTACAGTTCATGAAAAGCTTATATTTGTTGATAATGTGACTGAAATGGCTCTTTACTTTTCCAATGCAACTGTGCTGGCAAATGATCGCCGTGGCTTCTTTGAAAAAACTCAAATAGCCTTCGAAAAAATGACAACAAAGCAGATTTTGATTGTACTCTTCTTCCTAGTACTTGGCGTACTTCTCGTCATTATTGTGGTTTACAATCTGATAAAGCATTTGGAAAATAGAAGAGGTGAGGAAAAAGAGAAAATGGTGGCTACTGTGCTTGTTGACTTACGGGTTCGAGCAAATGATGTTAGAAGGCGGAGAAATGAGCGCAGAGTTAGAGAACGAAGAAGGATATTAGAAAATCACTTAAGAAAAAAAATGGGGAATAGATATCCTCACCTCGAAAATGCCATTGATCAAATAATCTTATCCTCGGATTCATTCTCTACTGCTGAATCAACAATGCCATCAAAGTGTACAGGGAATGATAATAGTGTTGATCTCGATAGTTTGAGTGACAATAACACTGAACAAAACTATGATTCGAATTCTGTCTTTGAAGAGGATCATGACAGAGAGGAGATGGATTTGTCCTTTCGAGAGGGTTTAGAAGGAAATCTCTACTGTAAATATGGGGGAGACTTAAGTACAGGAAATTCTGATCCAGAATATGACGAGTTGCGTCGACGAAATCGTTCCAGTGTTTTTCGTGATGATTTCTAAAGCATACATAATTACATCATCTATTTTCGTGCGACCTCATGGGTTATTAAAACGTAAATCTACTTCAAGTGTACAAAATATTTGCTTATTTATGAACAAGAGTAGTGAGATGATTTCATTTGATAAAACGAAACTCTCCGAATCAGTTCCAGTTCTTTTATTATATCACCCCACATTATGGCAAAATATGAAGAAAAGAAATTTTCAATGACGAAAGATTAACTATCGCAATGAGATGACTGGGTTAAAAATGTTGAGAAAATTGAAAGGTTAAAAGTGAATTGTAGCGCTAATCAACGGCATGGAGCTGATCTTAGCAATGAGGAAGCAAATATCAAAAAAGTTGAAGTTAAACTCATAGATTTCCATGTAGATGTGAGATTATCTCGAATAATCAATGCAATTTTATGACGACAAAATCAGGAGTTATTCTCTATTTCTTGAATTTTTACTTTCTAAACACAACAGGTGTTATCATATATGATAAAGTGAGAGCAAGCTATTGTTCGACTGCTGACATTTCAAGAGCT
>Ga0209092_10001472_pt1 | contig 22877 bp, 21 predicted proteins | sample FraStrMetagenome_FD_187446 | JGI IMG/M metagenome (GOLD analysis project Ga0209092, IMG submission 187446) | Marine eukaryotic phytoplankton communities from Arctic Ocean - Fram Strait ARC3M Metagenome (SPAdes) (version 2) | ecosystem: Environmental > Aquatic > Marine > Oceanic | place: Fram... | reverse complement strand
GAAGAAGAGAAGCTTTTCAAGCGTGGAGTTGAACTTAACAACGGACGTGCTGCCATGATGGGAATTCTTGGACTTATGGTTCACGAGCAACTCGGAGGATCTGTACCAATTGTTGGAGAGCTTTAAACTCAGCAATTTAACGCAACTGTGAATGCTTGAAGGAAAGTGATGTTCTAATTTTGTGTTGACATCTGTATAGGTGTTTAGGTTCAACATTTGCCTCGCATATAAAAATTAATTTTTTTTATCTTTTCAATAAACTTATTCTTTAAATGTAGCTATAGGACAATAATTTTACATAACATATGTCGTTGTCAATCTAATCTTTGAAATTCATTTGAGGTAATTGATTACAATCTTATCTACTGGAGTGTTGCAAATGACTCGTCTGTATTCATGAAAGAGGAAATAAATTTTTTATTCTTGATCTGAGATAGACATATTCATTTGTGCAAAATTGATCTTTATGAAATTGAAACTTCCTTCTTCACTTCATCGTTCTTTCAACTCATTCCACGTTAGTAAAATGCATATTTAAACTCATCCACTTCAATATTTTTTCATAGATTTTTCTTTTAAATTCTAAACGAAATGAAATTGTGCAAAGGAAAATATTATGTTGTAAATATGTTATGCAGTTATGTAGAGTTTATATTAAGTCTAAAGACTAGAAATGCTGTATGATCTTCCTTTGCTATCATTCATAAGTTTGTCGGGCACATTTCGACTCCAATGAGGAGGAAGATTTTGATTCCATCGATATTTTTTTCCTCCCGTGAAACTTCCGCTAGGTATCAGACTCTCTAGTGAATCGGGTGTTACTGCTTTCTTTACTTGAGATATAACATATTCATTTACATGTCCCTCTTCACAGCAGTTCTGAAAGGCTGTCTTGGCATTCTCTTCAAGTATATCTCTTGGTAGATTGAGGTTTGCACACGCTTTAAGGAAGGAACCGTACGTAATGCTATTTGGAGAATCATAACTACAGTCTCGTAATTGTTTCAGGGCAAGTTTTGCAACATCTAATGCTTTTTCTTCTTCTTGGATGTCTCTATGGTTCGAAGATGCAGCTGTATTAATGAGTATAGAATAAGCTTGGACATTAGGACGCGCAAGAACATTGCCATTAGAATATTGTTTCTTCATTCTCTGGATAATTTTCAAACTTTTTTGAATTTTATCAAATTCATATGACTTTGCGAGACAAATCAGGGACAAAATGTACGTTTTGGCTGTGGGTCTCATTTCATCAAATCCTTTTGCATATTCCCGTTCCAAAATAGATAGTATCTCATCAGCTCGTTCTTCACTAAGGCGCAACTCCCTTGACTTCGAATAAGCGTCCAGGACGCAATTATACACAAAAGCATTAGGACGAAGCTTTGTATTACATTTACTCGCGGCATAAACATGATGTAGAAGATCCAAGATTTCTTCTGCATGAGATCCTGCATCACAATTGTTTCTTGTGTATGCCACAATAACAGCTGTAAAGCAGAATATATTTGGGGTAATAGATTCCTTACTTTTACCAGGTTCAGACTGTCTGTAGAATAACTCCACCATTGTTCTAAGAAGTTTTTCTGCCTTTGCGGGGGCGTCCTTTTCTGAAAGTCTAGAATAATATTCAATGATATGGAAGAAGCTTCTTGTATCGGGGTTGACAACTCCTTTCTTGTGCAAATCCATCATCTTTTCCAAGAGATTCATGGCCTTGTCTCCAGCATCTGGACGACGACTCTTCGTGTAGCATTGGATAACAGCATTAAAGCTAAATGTATCTGGCTGTAGATCGTTGTCCCCATTTTCAAACTTGTTGATCATCTTTAGCAGTAAAGCCTCGGCACTTTCCGGATTCCCTTTTCGACTTCTGTAAATGGTATCCATGACCGCATTGTATGTGCGGACATTTGGTTTCACATTCTTGTACCCACGTTTGTGCATCCCTTCCATTCGTTCCAATAACTGTTCTGCTCGTTGGCCAGAATCGTATGAACCACTGTTGGCCCAGGCGGCTATGACTATTGTATAGCTGTGTTTAAGTTTTAAGTTTGGTTGAACACATGGAAAAAGTTGAGTGAATTTGTTTCGATAAATAAATATATGTAAAACAAATCAAGAAGTCAACTTACCAATAAACATCTGGAGGGAACTCCAACTCTCCAATCTCATAAAGCTCTTCCATCCTCATAATGATCTCTTCGGTACGGATAGCAGCAGTCTTGCGTTGACCACTATGTGCCCAAGCTTGAAGAACAGCTGCATAACTTCTGGCATTTGGTTTCAGATTGCTATAGGCTTGTGACTGATGAAGTGTATGCATTTGGGTAATTAATTCCTCGACTCTATGAGCTGATTCTAAGCCTGCCAATCTAGAATATGCGTTCATACATGCGTTGAAGCTAATTGTATCAGGTTCCACAGCATGCTCATCTCTCGATTCAAAGGATACAATCATTTGCTGAAGGAGGGAATCAGCAATCTGTGCACTCTGATCATGTTGAAGTTTTGAAAGTGCAATGATGATTGCATTGTATTGGTTGAGAGAAGGTGTGATGTTTTCGTTTTTCATTACTTGTAATAGGGTGATGGCGACAGTTATTGAAGGCATTGTCCTTTGCCTGCAATAAAATAAGATTGCTATGTTATAAGTAACATTGTCCGGAACTACTTCAAAACCATTATATTCCAAAGGAAGTTTCATTCTAGTAAGCATCTCTTCTATTTTGAGAGATGCTTGCTTTCCTCGGCCTTTCGATAAACATCCAATAACAGCATTGCAAGTCAAAATATTCGGCCTGCAGTTGTCATCCCCTTTCCGAAATAGGTCCATCATGTATTCAAGTATCATCATAGATTTGCTGCCAGCATCTTTTTCTCCACTTTTGGCCAAAACATTGATTATTGTGGTGAAGGTATACGTGTTGGGCTTCACGTTATTCTTCTCGTTTTGCATATAACTCAGTAATTGAAGTGCGCGTTGTGCTGAGTATTTTCCACCATTCTTCAAGGAATCAATGACGGTAGTGTAGGTGCAAACATCGGGTTTGGTCCAACTATTATAATTCATTTTGGTTAAAATGACTTGAGCTCTGATTGCTGCATCAGGTTCTCCGGACTTCGACCAGGCATTTAGCACCGTATTGTATATGTAACTGTCAGGCTTGCTAGACATATATCCTTTCTCGTACATTTGTTCCATTTCGTCGAGAATTGACTGAGAACGATGGGCTGCATACCCTTTTTGACCACTCTTAGACCATGCATCTATAGTCTAGGGATTCGTTCGAGTACATATTAGTAAGTTAAACATTATGAACTAATACTAAGAGCTAAGAATGAAACTTACCATCGTATACATTCGGGTGGTAAGTATCGCATTTTCGTTTCCTGCTTTTCTTTCTTCAATCACTCGTTTTAACAACTGTTCGAGAATAATTGCGATTTCAGCATTAGTTTTGGAAGTTCGTTTCTTCCGGCTCGACCATGCTGCCATTAGTGATGGAATGGATGCGAGATCGCTTGGAGTCATACATCCAGGCGTGATGTAATGGATTACATTGAAAGTGGCATTCGTGAGGAGATGCTCAGTCTTGGGTACATGTCTTTGCGAAGGTGTCTCGCTATGGAGTAACAGCATAAAATCTTGATATTTTGCCATGATTGTTTTGTTCTGTCAAAACCAAAGAGCTTAGTGTCTAATCTTGGTACTGTGATGGAATTTATGAGATTGTTCTTTGAAAGGTTGGATTTCGATAAGATCAAAAATTCGAGATAAATATCAAGCATCCCCCATACATGCTGTATCTTCTCCATTGATATATTATGAATTTGCCACAAAATGAACGCATGGCAGTCTTTGACTGAACTATTTTTCTTTCTTCCTATGAAAAATGATAGATTTATGGTTCTCACGTAGTTTTTTGACTCGTGCTTTGGGAAAACCTCGTGCTTCTTACACGTGCTCTAGATTAAAAGACTCTTTTTGTACTTAATGAATATCCTTCATGTGTTCAAAATAATAGTTAATTGAAGAGCATTTGGGCAACACTGGACTTTCGACGCGCTGAATTCATGCATCATTCACGAAGTGCAATGATTGCATGCCATTAGGAAAAGCAGTTATACATTGAATCGTGCCTGTAATGGAATGAGACCCACTTTAATAACTAAACCATTTTCAAAGGGTCTTTCTCGTGTACTTTCTTGTTCAACTTGGTCCTGAAACATTATACCTAAGGTGTAGGAAAGATGAGTTCTTAGATGAATGATAGAGACTAATAAATATCTTATTAAAAGTTCCATTAGGTATATGAATTGATGAGAACCGAAGCTATGTGACTCCAAATTATGCATCATTATTGTCTCGTGCCTTTTCTCACTTTGATTTGCAAGGTGAAAACAATTTTGGTTTTAATTACACTCACTGATTATTGCGTGTGTCCAACTATTGCTAAAGTCAATTGACGTCATAGTGATAACGAAAGTTCGGATAGTCATCGTAAGTAACATTTATTCAATCAAGATCCAAAGGAATTTACAAATTTCTTGCTTCCCGAAGCAAGATAGAAGCATGTTCACATCAAGCCAAAAATAGAACAAGTTCGGAAGCATACTCATACCATGAATCAAATATATGTAACGTGTTAATTCTCGCAAACTAGATTATTTCTTAATCTAAATTTATATTCGCACAATCCACAGGGGAAGCGTCCATAGAATACTTGTTTTCACACGTATTGATATTTATGTCTTCTTCTAAAATGACATGAAACTTGAACAAATGATAAGTGTTGTGGTGTTTATAAATCGCATGCATAATTGATCTTTATTGAAGCAGCCATGCTTTACTACTTTTCTTATATACGTAAACAGAGCACCTTGAATCGGGCATTTTCATCGTGACTTTCTAAACAAATCTGGAAATGAATTTATTATTTTTTCATTGTTGAGCGTGCTCTAAGTTTCTATCTTTTCAATTCGGTCAGCGCTCAATTCGAGGTGAAGAACTTTCGCTTCAATAGAATTTTATATCATATCTATTTTTGCTCTTGGATCAGAATTCAAGTTTGTCCATCACAACAAAAATTTTAAACTACGCTAAACCAACTTTCCACACACTTCATATAGAGCAAATTGGTGGGAACAAGAAACATAAAGAGCCACTTATGATGCAATCCTTTTGATGCATATTTACGAATTAATTTTTCAAGTCATGTTGGGATCTTCAAAGTGATTTGATCCCATATTCATATATGTAATATATTGTGTCTAGATTAAATTAATTTTTTTATTTTTCAATAACAAAACAATTTCAATTTCCAGACATCACTGTTTTTCTGAAGCAAATTTTGCAAGAGCTATATTCAGCTGCTTCGTCTGTGAATGAAGAGAACAATATAGTTCGAAGGGATGATGTGATAATCGAAACTGCCTTCTTGTTAAACTTGAAAAAATGAGATATATATCAAAGCATTGTGTATGTGACTCTATCATAGTGATTTCAACGTATAACACAGTATTGATATTTTGATCTATGAACTCATCAGAAATAAGGTATCAAGATGGACAGCTGTGATGACATGTCTTCAGGGGCAGATATAAATAAAGCCAACACAAGGCAACATAATAACAAAAAAGAAAACATTCGTACTCTACATATGTGTATTTTAGTTCATGGTTGGAAAGGACTGCGAGCAGTAAGTTCAGTCTCATAGAAATGTCAACGGTTTGACAACATCTTTATTATCTAACCTCACAAGCATCTTCCAAGGACTTCAATTACATGGAATCGACTCTTCGAGAAAAATCTTCTTTGTATATGAAGCAGAATTCTTCGAATTTTGTCAATGAAGAATTCATTATTTATAATTGCAAAAGCAACGAAAATAATACAGACGATGGAATAATTCTAGGAGGGGAACGTGTGGCTAATGAAACGCTGGAATTCTTGAAAGAAAAAATAAATGAGTACAAGGAAGTTGAAGAAATCACTCTTTCGTTTGTGGGTGCAAGTCTAGGTGGTCTATATGCAAGATATGCGATTGCAATCATCCAAGAAAATTTGATACAGGCCAAGGAAGAATCAATGCCTTATTTCATGATGTCAAAGAATATTGCTGGCCTGGAACAAAATATTGGAATTTATTTCAATTGTTTCTTTGCAGTGGTTTCACCATTTTTAGGTCTAGTTCGTAACTCTTTTATTCCTTTGCCAAGAATTGCCCAGTCTGGATTGTGCCGTGCTCTGGGATCTACTCTGGATGATGTGTAAGTAAAAGCTTTGCTGGAAAAAACCTCAAATCTTACATTTTCCTAAACATATTGCGCTAAATCTTAGTTTTATTCTTTGTTGAATTAGATTCAACTTCACAGATTTGATCCACGACTTGTGCACATCTTCGAGGTTTCTAAATTCACTTGCCTCATTCCACAAACGTATAGCTTTTGTAAATACATATTCTACGGACTTATCAGTTCCAACTGAAACATCTGCTTTCATACATAAAAAAAGTCATCATCCTCATCATTTCATTTCGGAAGGATTCAAAAAAGTTGATGACATTGATCCAACCTTTATTGTAGCCAAAGTAAAAACAGAGAAGACACGAGAATTTAATCCCACTATTGGAAATCAACCGTATAATAGGAAATCAGGCAGCAACATTGATTATTACGACGATGATATTATGGTGAATATGTGTGAAAATTTGGATGCATTGGGGTGGACAAAAATCTTTATTGATACTCGTAGCGCAATCCGTTTAGGTGTAAATCTTAATTTCGTTTCAAACATAACACATCAACTTCAGAAGTTCTTAGCAGATACATCATTTCCATGCACAACATTGGATTTACAGAAGAAGTTAAAAGATGAAGAGGTCGTGGAATCTCGGGATCTTGCAAATATTTTATCGTCGCCATTTTCACCTTCTAATTTTATATTAAGTGTTCCCATGGGACATAAAACTATTGGTGCCTGCAATAGAAATGCTCAAGATGAATTTATGTTTCGGGGTGGACAAACTATTGCTACAAATATGGTGGAAACCTGGGTGGCGGATATTTTCTCTTGGAAGGCAGAGCATAGATAAAAAAATGAATGCAGCTCATTTCTAACGTGATGGTTGTTCCATTTACCATCAGATTTATTTGTACTCTTCCATAAGAGACTGTAAAGAAAAAAATCCTAAAACTAATCGAAATAAAACAGGAAAATTGGCAAGATTATTCTTCAACTTAAAGAAAAAGCAACTAAAGTCTATTTTGAAGCTGTGCAACATACATTCTTTATAAAGAAGTATTCAATACAACATACCCATCAAAAAGGAAACGAGTTTATCTGTTAACAACTGCATGAAATTCAATATGTAGTAAAATAATAATAAAAATATCAATCAGTTCCTTGAAAATCATTGAATCAATTTGAAGAAACATCATGTTGTGGCGTTGCTGAACAAATAATCCTTTCATTTTTATTATGAATTGATTCGAGATTTAAATTTGAGCTATATAATGTACGGGTAATCATTCAACAGAGAAAATTAGTGGTATGATCATAGGTAAATCATCGTGTAGAATATACAATTAGTTTTTAGTTTAAGACAGCAAATTATATATATTATATTACAACTGACATTTTTGTGGTGTCTCTATTTCCATAGACAATCATAGCCATCATTTGCTCAGCTTCAATTGTATTAAAGGCGCATTGTTTTTCTCTTAAATCTATCCATCTATCAAACAGAAAATGTTTTACGTTAAAACTCTCGAACATGAAATAGAATTAGAACCAATTCATTTTGGTCCCAAATTAAAATCCACCATTGTCCGTCAACTAAAGGAAGAAGTGGAAGGACTCGCGCTTGCTGATTACGGATATGTCATTAATGTCATCATGGTCCCTGAAGATTCAATACGAAGTGGAATTATTGAATACGATACTGGAAATGTTGTTTTTTACGTCCAGTATCAAGCTTTACTATTGCGCCCTTTCGTCAATGAAGTATTTGACGCAACTGTTTCTCAATGCAACAAACTTGGATTTTTTGCCTTTGTCGGACCTTTGAGAATTTTCGTAAGTAAACATTCTATGCCAGAAGATATGTTTCATGGATTTGATGCTGAGAAGAGTGCTTGGGTGAGCGATGACAAAGAAGTTGAGATATCAGCTGGTTGTGGTGTTAGATTGAGGATCAAAGGTAGGACTGTTGAAGCAGGCAATATACACGCTATAGGAACAATCAAAGATATATATCTGGGCTTGATCGATGGTGCTGGAGAAGATGACGAATAGAATTTTTGCTAATACTCTGGAAATATAGAAATATCCATTACATGCTGAATATTGGAGCTTTCAAACTCATCAAATCATTTAATAATATACTTCATATCTGAATCTATTGCTCGATTTTTTGCGGTTACTACATAAAGAAAATTTATTGGATTTATATCATTCATTTCAAATTTTTCGAATGCCAAGCAAAAGATGATAATTAATTTTCATATTTTAATTATAAGCACATAACAATCAAAGCCTATCAACGAAATGTAACCACTAAATTCAAAAAAAAACATCAATTGTTGACGATTTTTCTACTCTCTCGTATGATGACTTCTTCTCAGCAATAAAGCAATCATGATTTCTCAAACAGATAAAAATGAATGCAATATGCCTCCTGAGAATTCATGCAGTATTTCCTTAGATTCTACAACAGAAGCTCGTTCCTTTTTTGACAAGTATGATACTGATGGATCAGGATTAATTTCATTTGATGAGTTTCGAACCATGCTCCCAGAATTGGGTATTAATATATCAGTCCCAAAAATGAAAAAGTATTTTCGATTTTGTGATACTGACGATTCTGGAGCAATAGATTTTGAAGAATTTAAGGTCTCACTTTTTCTCTTTGATCCTCAAGGAAATCCAGTTGGGTTTTCACCAAATGCACTACTTTCCCCAAGGGACGCATTCGAAATGTTTGACAAAGACCAATCAGGTAAACTCGATGAAGATGAATTTCATTTTTTACTGCAGTACCTTGAGATTGACTTGGTGAGTTTAAATGAAATGAAAGCTATTCTCAAATGCTTCAATTTCCTTTTATAATTATATCTGAATGCCACATTATATATTGTACAAGCAGAACGAACAAGCACAAGATAAGATGTTCAAAAAATACGATAGGGACAAGAGTGGGTTTGTGGAATACGACGAGTTTCAAAAAGTATGGGCTAGAGTTGGCAATACAAAAAAAGAGTTGGCAGATAGAAATATACTAATACCAAAATTGGCTACCAATGCACAATTGGTCAAAATACTAGAAACAACTATTGATGAAGAAGAAGAAAAAGAAAAATTAGCATTAGCTGAAGCTGAAAGGTGGCGAAAATGGCAGGCTGAAATTCGTGTAAGGAAGGCGTTTATAACCCAGGCGAAGAGACGTGCGGAAGAGGAATTAAGGAAGGCCATGGATGCTGCTGGACAAGTATATGTCTTTGGAAGCGGGACTCTATCACAATTTTCAAAAAGTCCTAAAGAGGACATGAGTTCCAATCAATTCAAGTTGGAAGGACAACCAAAATTAAGGAAAATATGGAATAGACGAATTAGAGATTCTCCAGAAATTGATTATGTTTTTGAAGAAAGTTTGTCAAAAAAAGAGTCTATTCGGTTACAAAAACACACACATCAATCCACCCACAGGCTAGAAAAAACTGCATTAGAACATACATTGCTGAATAAAAATGTTAATGAAAATACTGTTACCTTATGGGGTCGCCGTCCGAAGCAAATAGCAGTCAGTGAAAGTGTAATGTTTTGTCTTTGTGAAGCAGGTCATATCTATGCATGGGGTGGAAATGATCCATGGTGGAACGATCTAGAAGAAAGCAACCATTGGCATACGCATTGGAAAGGAAATACTACTTTTCGAAGTAAAAAGCTTATGTGTACGGAAATGCTTCCCTTGAAAGAAAAGAATCTCAAACTTGAACAACAAAGAACTGATATAGATAACTCGAAGCACAAAACATTGAATCAATATTATGGGTGTTGGTGTCCCCCAATAGTCGGTGAAAAAAATTATAACTATATGAGTAAAGATGTCGTTCCTTTGATTTCTTTTGAACGAGTAAAACTTTCGTTAGAAATAAGAGGCAAATCTTGTGAAGGTATGACAAAATTAGAGATGTTGGATATTCTTTATGACGATATCTTATTTGAAAATAAGATTTTAGGTCAAGAGAAACACATCGAAATAAGGGATCTCGAACGAGATATTTGTGACCTGAGAAAAAAAAAGAAAAAGGTTTTTGCGCAAAAGCTATTTCTGCAAGTAACAGAAATATGGAGCTCCCTAAGAGCTATCCAAAAGGATGCAAAAGTGCAAGAAATTAAGATGAAAATGAACGAAAAAATAGAAAGGAGAGAAAGAAAAAATAGAGATTACGACATGTGGATGAGTTACATTAAAAAAAACAAAAGTGAATCCGAAACATTCACCCCTAGGAAAGGCAATATCGATATACAATTGAGTGGAATCACCGAAAGGGGAGGAGATGCTCACTGTCCAACGGCCTATGCAAAAGCATTATACATTACCGCCGGTGCTAATCATGCAAGCTTGATACATCAAAATGGAGACTTATACATGTGGGGTATGGGTGCTGCAGGTAGACTAGGGCTGGATGGTGATGTTGGTGGGAATCCAAGGGCAGATGTAAACCATCCATCTATGGTGAAGAAATTGAAAGGAAAGCCAATAGTAAGAGTCAGTTGTGGACAGTCCCATAGTGCAGCCATATGTTCGAAAGGAGATTTGTATGTTTGGGGGAGTTGCCAAACTGGGAAATTAGGCCTTGGTGCAATGACAGAAAAACAAGAGTGTTATTGTAGCATTCCAAGTAAACTAGAATTCTCCGGTATTAATAATATAACTCGAGTTAGTTGTGGTGCAAGCCATACTGCATGTATTAGAAGCGATGGAAAATTGTTTGTTTGGGGATGCGGTAATGGTGGTAGATTAGGATTAGGATCGCAGGAAATGGGTATTCAACTTTTACCACGGTTAATAGAGTCTGTTATACATGAAACATTTGTTGACATTAGTTGTGGGCACTATCAAACGATTGCCATAACTTCGATACACACCCACAATATAGGAGACGGATTACATGCAATTGATGTACTATCTGGAGGCAGAATGTATGTTGCTGGTAAGAACGAACAATTTGAATAACATTTCATCAAATCAATTAAAACAATTTCTGTTCTTAGATAAAAATTTTCGCTTAATGTATACAAACATCAATTTAGGCCCCTCGAACATTTTAGGTATGACATGTTACGAATTCAGGCAATATCAAAACCTCATGACTGATGAGATGAATGGCAACATAGAATCAACAGTCATTTGTCAGGTTAGTGCAGGATTTCTTCACCAAACAGCGATAACTACAGAAGGAGAGATCCTTACTTGGGGAAATAATGTTGATGGATCCTGTGGTCAAGCCTTGAGAATTACTTTTATTAAAGAACCTACAAAATTGCTATATTTTAGACGAGAATCCAATCTGGCTTTGAACAAGCCTGTGAAATTAAGTTCAGTGTATGGAAATCAAAGTCCAAGTTTGGCAGTAGACGGTAACATTGATGGTGGATTAAAAAATTTGATTCATACCCAAGTAGATGCACAACCATTTTGCGAGATTGATTTGGAAACATTTGCATTAATAAGTAAAATAAATATCTGGAATCGAACTGATGAAGCAAATTCACTGGAAATGATGAAAGATGCATACAGTAAACGATTGTTTCCATGTTGGATCCTTGTTTCGCAACATCCATTTCCCGAGGAAATCGGTGGAGATAATTTAAGAAAATCAATAAAGATTGCTAATGCCCGAGTCCGTTTTACAGATAATAAGCGCTTAAGCACCTTTCATTGTAAGTTCATATAGATCATTCGATTTCTTCACAGCATCGTTTCCATATCTTGTGTCTATTTTTAATTTTTAAACCTTTTGGAATAAATTGCAGTACCGAAAAACATAATTGGAAGATACATCAGAGTGCAATTGGAATCATTTGGCACATTACATTTGGCACAAGTAAGTGAAAAGAATCTAAGCTAATGAAAGAATGAATTGATATGTCATTTACGATTTTTTCCATTTGTATTAAAACAGGTTGAAGTATTTGGTACTTTCGATACCTCAAAACCGAGAGTTTCAGTCAGCTATGCAGCATCTGGAAAAAATGTAACAGGTGTAGTATTGAAGGCGGTTGACGATCCTTTAGATATAGAAAGTACATTCTTAAGAGCTGCCGCGGCTGATTATGAAAATGCTACTATTTTAAGTCAGTTTGATACTTATATGGAGGTATACAAGAATTATCGTCAAGATTATAAAAAACTAAAATCTAATAATCGCATGGATGTCTGTCCATTATGTACGGGAAATATGCTTTGCGAGATCTGTCTTCTGAAAAGTAAATATAGAAATGAAATCGCTTCAATTGAAGAGGAAAATGACCATACGATGACACTAGATGAGGTATGCGATTTTCTCCTAATAGTTGAGAAACCACCTCTAGAATATGAAGCAACAGGATCAAAGCAATCATCTGCAAGAATGGTAATGCAGCGTCTGAGACAAATGTCTTCAAAGCTTAATTCGAATAAAAGGAAGATGACGAAATAGAGATAAGAATTCGAAAATGACCATCACGAGCTGAAGAATAGATTTCGTTAAGTTGTTCAATTTATTCTCTTCAATTAGATTTGTACTGAAATCTGAAAAACTTGCTTAATAGTTCTTCTTTTTGAATCTAGAGGAAATATGAAAAAAGAATGATACACAATGTGTATCTATTAAATTGAAAGTAAGAGGACACGAAAGTCAAAAAACCACTAAAGGTCTGTTAATTCCTCCTTCTTGTCGAGATAGGCATAAAGTAGAGTAGAATATGTATTTCGAATATCTTGCGAATGCTGACCCATTCAAGTTTCACACTATTGAAAAACAGCTCTGAAAAAAAGCATACGTCAATATTTACTGAACTTTGAATAATTCAACCTCGAATTTCAAAGTAGCTCCGGGGGGAATAACATCACCAGAACCATTGTCTCCATAAGCAATATCGGAGGGAATAACAAGGGTAGCTTTTCCACCCTCCTTCATCATTGCAAGACCTTCTTGCCATCCCTTAATAACTCCACCCAAGGGGAAAGAAATGGTTTGTCCCCTATCAACGGAAGAATCGAAAACGGTTCCATCTGTTAGAGTTCCATGATAATGAACCTCTACAGTATTTTCGACAGTTGGCATAGCTCCATCGCCCTCCTTCATTGGACAGTAAATCAAACCAGATTCAGTCTGCTCAGCCTCTTCATTGCACTCCAAGAAGTTTTTGGCATATTCCTCTCCTTCCTTCTTCACTCTATCAATCAATCCATTCGAACGCTCTTGTAAAATTGTATTCAAGGCTGGTCCATAGGTAGATAATACAGTGGTGGCATCAGCAGTTGCAGTTCCCTTCAGAGTTTGGGAGAATCCATCCAAAAGAAGTTCAATTTCGTCTTCCTCCAAAAGAGTGTTGAAACTAGTTTGCCCTCCAATTTGTTTCGCTAGATTGACTCCTAGAGCATAGTATGGCATTTTTTCTTCATCGTATGGCATAGGACCACTGGACATTTGTCTAGCAGTAATTGCCTAATTATAGTTATTATTGATATTTGGAGTCAGACAAAAGGAAGTAAGCAGTTTTTTCTCAATATTAATTTTATTTACATACCCTGGTGGCGAAACGGGTAAGAGGCCTAGATGCAAAGCCTGCAACTCCTGAAGCGGAGGTGATCAAAGCTGCGATGGATGCCATAGTTGTCTTCATTTTTTTCTTTTAACAAATTTGTGAGTTTGTGATGGAATCCAATAGATAGATTTGAAAACTAAGAGACTTGCGTACGAAAGATATTTACTCATAATACGTAGAGAATAAACTAGATATCTCGTTCCAAATCGATCTATCTCGAGCTGACACGGTTCGTCTCGAGAGCACGTAAGACATAATCGTACTGAAATACGTCAGAAATCATGTGGTGTTCCATGGTTACAAGTGTAAATAAAAGAGCATTAATTGTTAAAAATGACGTATAAAATAGAGAAAATATTCCAAAAAAAAGCGAAAGAGATGGATATTCAAATGAGCTATCCCCAGCCCTGACTAGGAATCCTGATATAGCAAGATGAAATCCATATCTTTCGCATTCTCATCCATAGTGTCTTTGACGATTCCAATCGCGATGACAAGTTCCATTAGTTATTAAGGCTTCCATTGCACAATTCAACAATGACAAACTCTTCTCCACAATAAATCAAATAATTTTTGCTGGAGGTTTAAATACCATTATATTGTTTCAAAAAGACCCACATCATTGATTGCAAAAATCAGTTTTGCAAAAAAGAAAAGGTCGTATGATTGCATACCTTCACAAGCTCTATGATGTTGGAAAGTCTTCAAGTTCTTATAATCAAATAACAATATCAATTCTAATCTATTATTGCATTCAATTACAAGGTGTAGTACAGCACTCCCAATACCAGTAGTTCTATAACAAATTGTGTGTTGCATGTTTCGATTCTCCATTCTTATCTCAATACGTCCTCATTGTTGATTAAAAAGATGCCCTCGCATCTTGCATTCATTCAATTTACATGTGATCCGCATCGCCCACATACAAACATATATTAAATATACAATAACTGTGGATCTGGATTAGATTGAGATGACCTATCCATATTTCTACTGATGATTGCACCATAATGATGCGATCCTGATGTTCCTCTCCATATTGATCTTCACTCAAATTCACTTCCAAAAGATATAATCAATTGTTTCCAAAAAATAGCCAAGGTTTGACAAGATCATGCAATGCATGTGGAGCCAGAGTTTTTGTTAGACAGTTAAATAAATTCTCTTTTGATGACATTCTCTTATAGGTTGCTATTGAGCATGTATTGGCCCCCCCTGGAATAATGATATGAGCACAAATTTGACTTCTTCTTCAACATGCAATTAAGTATGCTACTGATATTGATCACAACTGATTGATTGTATCCTAGCTTTTTTGGTAGGTGCATCAGTGCAGCCACGTGACATTTATAACATATATCTCAAATAACTAGCCATCTTCGCTGCTATTTTGCAATAATATCAACTCTGAACCGTAAGTACGCGTTGTTTCCACAGTGTGCTGTCGTTTAATATATCATTCGATTGGTGTTTTATTGATCATACTTAAAATAACACAGTATGATCTGCATCCAAAATGATCCAAGTTTTCATAGGTAAACGTAAATTGTCCTGGTGGATCATTAGGTATCTTTTCTTTGGTCTCGATCCCAATCATACTTCGTTTCTAGTATCTTGCCAATCATTTTAGGCACATCGATATCGAATCAGATTGCTCCCCCGTATCTAAAGAAAGAAAGAAAGAAAGAAAGAAAGAAATAACTCAACGATTAAATAGAAATTATTTTCTACCTGTCCCTGGTGGACTTTAGGGAGTCGCACTATTTTGTGATATTTGTATTTATGTATTAGTTTATTTAGGGAGGTAGGAGCCTCTGAGAAGGGCCGTTTTGGTACCGTTGTCCGACCATGTACACCTTGTAGGAGAGATGTGTATGGAAGTGGATGTGTATTAGTGGTATTGTTGGGTAGTTGAATTGGCGAATTTGATGAAAGCTAATGAAATGGATTTGGGAGTATGGTTGGGAGTGGGGAATCATGGCTCTTGAGTTGTTTGTGGGTTCGTTTTGGTCTGGTATTGGATTGGATTTTTTTTGTCTTGATCGTTTTTTATGGATCTAGGGAAGGATTGTAGGGGATGGTGGAATGGGGTGGAATTTTGGGGATGGTAGGGATGATGAGGGGGAAATGAAGGAGACAGGGTGTTACAGTTGAGATGGAGGCTCCGCCTCCATCCTATCAGTTGTTTTGGTTGTTGTTTTGGTTGTTATTATTGGAATGAGTAATGATCGAAGGGATTCCGCTTGTGCTGTATTTTCGGAGCTGAATACTTTATCTTGCTCATACTGAGCTACTTTGAATTTCTCTAACCTTGCTTGGATGAGTACATTTGGTAATTTGAGGAGGACAGGGAGAGGCTGTTCTAGAATATGCTTATCTTTTGCGAGGAGATTGATCACAAGTTCTGACTTGTATGCCTTGGTGAGACCTTTGAGGAGGTTTTTCTGTTCACGAGTTGAGTCTATGACGCGGTCCAGGTTATGAACATACTTATTTTGATTTTCCTATTGGGGTAGGTGGAAGACCGTCCACATGTTTTGAATAAGGACTGAGGCCCATGTGCCGGGATTTTTTCTGTAAGATATGTTGGAGTATTGTTGAGACATATTAGGAAGGAAAGATTCGTGGATTCTTCCTTGGATAAAATAATCCCACCCCAGGAGTAACTGGTGAAAAATGGGTGGCGGATATAATGTATTTGGGTTCATAGGTGTATTTTTAACCCATGATGATGTTATCTCAAGAATGTATGTAGTGAATTCTGGTGGAGTATCTACAGATTCGAGCCAGTTAGAAAAGGTGCTGGTCATGGAAGCACGGAATATTTTTCTGGAGGCTGGACTTGGACATTGGATGATGTACATGTACGTTTCCATTAGGCAAGGGTAACGTGGATATTATGGCTCTTTCCACGCGCCAAGCCAGACCATATTCCTTCCAATTGGAAGGAAGCCATTGACCAGCTTTGAAATGAAAATAATATTCATGGGAGTTAATAGTTTGGTTGCTTCTGATAGATGGTCCCATAGGATAGATTAGTACTGAAATGTAGATAATTTGATTTTTTCCCAGATGATAGGGTGTGCATTTTATTGAAAATGTGTGGAGTGTGCCTTATGCACAGACTATCTAGATTAAGGTTGATACAAGATGTTTGATGATAATTGTGAGTTTGGTCTTACATTTACATTTTAATCACATTTTACACATACACCCCATACTGGATGTGTATTGAAGCCCGCTTGATTTCAACTGCAAGAACTTTGCACATCTGTTGGCCAGACAGCTGTTCAAAGAATTCTCATTGCATGTCCAATGGAGACATCATTCACATGATGATATGGAGCTCCACTGAATGCTACTCAATGCATGCATGGCAGTTCATTTTCTTTATCATTGAACTGGCTTCCTTGTGTTGAAGAAGACTTTATTGTTATCTTTGTATTCTAACTAATTATATCAATGTTATTGAATTGTTCTTATTAAATAATTCATTGATATTAATTTTGCTTAAGTAACTTTATCTAAATCTTAGATAAATTTAGCTGAAGCATAAGCTATATATTGCACATGGTATTTGTCCTCTTCCTCAAATTAGTATCTTACCATCCATATCTGTTACTAACCATCCTTCTGCACCCTCATTATTTTTGTTAGAGCCATTGAAACTTGTTTTTGGAACATTCCAATCAACCTTTCCCCAGTAAGATTCAATTTTTTTAATACACTTTCACTTGTTTGACATTGTGAATTAATGGACTTCTTTGTAAACTCTGCTCTCACAATAAACGGTCGGTTATTTTTGCACACACCCACATCAACCTTCATATCATATACTTCCAGTGGACACATACTCCCTTTGTTTCCTAAAGGCACAAACTTATTTCTGACTTTCCTATATTGTTGATCTTCCCATTTCAACACATGGTTTTGGCTATGATAGAAACATGTGCATTGTTGATGTCTTGTATTTATCCATTGCTGAGTTGGGGGTTCACAATTAAGTGCCTTATTCAGGATAGGGCATGTTTTCTCCTCCCGTATTTTAAACCATTCTTTCACTGGTATAAAACATTAACTGTGTCTTATATTATGTAGGATTATATTTCCTCTCAAATCCAAAACATCCGCTAGGGTTAAACAATGCAAATATTGCCGGACCCTATTTACCTTCATTATTTCATTCTGTGTTAATTTTCCTGAATTCATAAGGAAATCCGTGATATATTGCGCCACCATTCGTATTCTCATCCATGGGAATTCCCCGTTTGTGGTAGTACTCCCACAAATTTTTATGTCAAGGTTTGGTCACCAATTGCTCCCATTTATCATAGTCAAGATTGTAAAAAAGTTCACCAGAACCGCACTCCAATTGTAATTTTTCCATTGCTATTCGAAATAATCTACCTGTTGTATCATTTCTTCTCAAATGCATCATCAGAAATCTTGATTTTTCCGTTCCCATTACGTCATAGATGTGGGTGATACCCATTCCAGCATATTGATCATTTGCCCGCATTAAAGTCCTTGAATAATTTTTATTGACATAAAATGCATTTAGCAACACTCCTGGACTTATGATTTTCATAAGTTCTTTGCACTCATGTTCTTCCAATTGGTATGCGGACAGCCGATATTGAAGTTGGCTCCTTAGTTCACTTTCATACAATTGCCTTGTCAGGTGCAGTGACAATCCTGAATTGATCATTCGATTTCTCCACAATTTCACAAATGATTCCATCGGTACATACACCTTCTTTTTCACACCTAGTGGGTTCACCCAACATCCAAGGGTTTTATGTTCCTGATACATGTCCAGATGCTTCACTTCCCTACATTCGCCATCTCCCTGTCGTAAAAATATATAAGAATGTTCTCCCGGCGCATTAAAGGCCTTTTGAATACCATTCTTAAACTTCCAATCCATATGATAATAGTGACATTTATTCGCGGCTATTAGCCCGCCTGTGATTTCTACATAGTCACTGTGGTTTTGGGAGTTGATCTGCGCCTAATCAAGAATACTTACATTTTTCTTCGACTTGTTGCACCCATATGCAGTATCATCAACGAACATATCCTGTATTTTCTCAACTTTTCTGCTAACTGATATTGGACTTCAAAAAACCATACCTTCACAACTTTTCTGTATGCATCTTGCAATAGTATTGCTCGAAACCAGCCACCCTGGACCCGACCACGCCATTCCTTGACCTACTAGCCCGAACAATTTTTCATTTTCATCAAATCTATAATGTTCTTTTGCCACTCTATATGCCGTCTTAATGTAATACTTTTGGTTTGCAATGAATTGTAATATAAAGTTTGCATCTTTCCTATGCAACCCCAATTTAATCTCCGCCTCTGCTGATACCAATCTAGCCAGTTCCCTATCATAATTGCTCTTCATATCTATATCATCGTACTGTGATTCTTGTACAGACATCCTATTTATATCATAATACATGATTTTGTTCAATACAGCTGATTGTGCCTGTCTTTTTTGCAGCCCCCATATTGATCATCCGTAATGTTACCAGTCCCTTCTGCTATCCTTATCAATTTCTTTGACCAAGGTGCTTTCGCAATTGCATTTATCTCCGGTTCTACAATATGTAGAGGTCGCAATCTATGCAATTTTGGAATACCACTATCCTTCGGAATTACTACTGTTACCGTTTTTTTTTCACCGATCCAGTACTATATTATCATTTAGAGCCATTTTCATTAAAATTGATTTGTAGTGGTCATATCCTCTATCCGATGGTAATGTCGATGATTTCTCCGTAGCTCCTTTTATAAAGGATACAGATTCATGGTAAGTGGAATTGATGGTTATTTCTTCCGTGATTGCATCAGGCATTTTCATGTACGAAAACAACTCCTGTACTTCATCTGGCATTTGTTTACATTCTTCATCATAAATTCCAAGGAGTATTTTTTCTTGTGTACTTTCTTTTAGTAACTTATTTGCCCATTCCAAATTTCCTAATGTTGTTTCTTGAGCTTGTGTAAAGTGCTCTAACTGCCATTGTAAGAGCATATTTGAATTACATTTTTATTTGATATATGTTCCCAATCATTTATATCTTTGCCATTGTATGGTAAAATCCTTTCCCACATTACATTAATGTCATAATGACTAAAACCCTCCGCGTGTCGCTTATGCATGGGATATTCTATTAATGCTGGGATTTTTATGGTGGTAACACCTCTTCCATTATATGACTTCAGGACACGTTTAAGTCGGGCTGCTTTTGCTCGTTGCTCTTCAATCGTTTTGATCATTTTAATTTCACTTGCAAGTACCACATTTCCATGCATTTCTACATTTTTCTTTTTACACTCCACAATATGGTCCTCCGGATACAATTTTTCTTCACTTCTTTACATGCTTCTTTTGCGTCTTTCCATTCTTTGTCCGCATCTTTGAACGTGTCCACTGCTACTTTCAATTTTATACCTGGCTTCAATTTCTTTGCTTGTGTTCTCCTTGTACTTGCTTTAATTAAAATTTTCATAGCTTATTTTAACTTCACTGACCATGACCACATACCATTTGCAGGTACGTTGTCTATTTCATTGGGAACGTACCTTAATCTTGCATAAGTTCCACGTAAATAATAAGTGTTCCTAGGACAAGGAACTGTGGGTTACACCACCTCTACGTTGTATGTGGCTGTAACTTCCACGTAAAATTTTTTTTAGTTAGTTAGTTATTTGCAGGTACGTTGCTGCACTTCTTCTCTGCATACATAATTATTTCGGTTATTTGGTTATCCTATCAGTCTAACTGTTTCACATTTTCAAAAGTACCTCCATTCATTCGAAACAACTTTTTTGCGTCATCCAGCCTCTTACTTATTTTATGATACTTCCAATGATCATCAAGGACTTCCATATATTTCTAAACCCTAGATGGGATGCTACTCTCCAGGCGTTTTCGTTGATGCGGTTCTAACCTATTCACATTTTCATCTAATAAATCGTTGTAATATATATCTACAAAATTCCACAATAATCTGATGGTTTCATGAAGTCAAATGGGGCATATCCTGTTCTATGTACTGTTTCCAACACATTTGCTGTTATCCATATGTGGTCAATTGCATTCTTACCCCTTTTACAGGTCTAGGTAGCTGTTGATCACTCATATATTCTTCCATTAAATTTATAAGACCTTTATCTGATTCTTCCCTGACACAGGTTTTGCAGGATACAGAAGATACACTAACTAATACAGCTGCTGTTTAACAACCAACCAAGCTTAATTCATTTTAATTCCATTTTATTGACACTCTTTAATGGTCTTCTTTTTTTTGTCATTAATTTAGCTTGCAGTAAATTTGATATGACTTTCCAGAAGTAATTTGAAATAACTTTTTTTTAAGGGCGTACTTTCCATATTGGTTCGATGGGTGCCCTCCATGCCAGTGGTCACTGGTTCGATCCCCGGTGGGGGAATTATTTGACCAAATTCTCACCGGATTGAAAACTGTTTGAGTTTTTCATGATGTTGAAAATTTGAAAAGAAAAAGAAAAAAATATGGTATGACAAAGCTTGATGACTCAAGCGTGACGGACTTAGCTGAGTTAAAAGCTGGTATGTATGAAAACACTTCCTTGGTTCTCCTAATACTAAATGTAGTAGGTGGGGGCCTTGCATGCTTAATTCCCTATGATGCATACTTAAGTATAGCAAGTAAAATATAAATTAGATTATTATTATTAATTTGAAATAACTTTTTGAAGGTTATTTGGTGATATTGTGAACTGGGAAATAGATTTCGGAATGTGGAATATGATTTCATAGTTACCAAATTTGATTTTTGATGCCAGATAAAAATATTGGTTTAGGGATTATGATTTCATACATGTAATATTGTTTTTGGTTCTCAAAATTATTACTTGTACTTCTTATGAAATAAATGTTGGTGCAAAAATTTGTTTACATTACTTCAAAATTAATATTGGTACACCAACTTTGATTTTGGTATGTTATGTTATGTTATGTTCTAAGATATTTTTTTAACGAGGGTTCATCCCCTGCACTGCGGCAGACTTGGTCAGCTTCCCTCAATTCCAGCCTACTACAGCATTTGTACATGAGTCCGAAGACCCCGATCTTTAGCACGGCGATAACAAGATCTGAAAAAATCTCCGCCCATGGACTGACAGACAGGTGTAGTAAGTGAAATTTTAATAAGATAAATTAGAACTTGTAGCTTTCCTGATTCCCCTGTACTTTTTCTTTTGACATCCATCTTTCCCAAATACTTACTTCGTCGATCTTTCATCTAAACTGAAACCAACACGTATAAAAAAAGTAAAAAAAAACCGTTCGTCCCGGAAAAAAAAGAAAATGCGATCTTTCATGGTAGCTAATTCTCCACACTTTCTGTTCACTATTCAGCCTCCTGCTTATTTCTAACTTCATATTACTATTGCCTTTGTCCTCTTCTCTTCTTCTATGTATAAAAAAACCGTTCGTCCCGGAAAAAAAAGGAAAGATTATCTTTCATGGTAACTGAATCTTCACGCTCTCTGTTCATTATTCATTCTCTTATTTAAATGGTATGTAAAATAGAATTTGTTTTGGTGCTGCATGTTGTAAAATATATTTTTGTTATAAAACCAGTTTTGAATACAAAATATTCTGTTTAGGGAGGGAGAAAAATAGTCTTTTCGAAGTAGTATGGAAAAGAACATCAATAAGAAGAGTCTTCAAAAGTCAGAAATGAAAAATTCTCACAACAAAATAATGATCTATTCTAACGAAAAAACACTTACCACACCAACATTCAGGAACCTTTTTGAAGAACACATTCTAGAGCTTCTGATTTCAAACTAGGATTCCTTATTTTTATTTTATTTATTTTTCAAAGTGTCAAACTTTTAACTGATTGTTGACAAAATTAATTTGTCGGAGTATACACTCTAATCTCACCAGTAAGATGTTTCACTAGTAAGATGTTGAGTACTGGGATCGGCTCATTTTTAAGATGTTTCTTAAGTTTTCCCAGTACTCAAATAAAAATTAAGCTAAGATGCGTACACT